>ERZ857965.1517-NODE-1517-length-23136-cov-13.533599_pt1 | contig 23136 bp, 18 predicted proteins | sample MGYA00519758_ERZ857965 | MGnify/ENA primary metagenome ERZ857965 (study PRJEB31778, sample SAMEA3449381) | human gut metagenome | biome: human gut; feature: human-associated habitat; material: faeces | place: United Kingdom | collected 2010/2012 ... | reverse complement strand
AGTGTATATGAGAAAAACAAAATAATAAAGGATCCAGACCAGGAAATTTATGCACGTCATTTTGACAGGTCGCTTATCCGCAAGCTTTCCTTGCCTCGCTTCGCTCAGGCAGCACACCAAGCTTGCTGCGAACCTGTCAAAATAACGGCAAAATTTCAATGGTTCTGGATCCTTTATATTATTATTTTGTTTTTCTCATATACACGGACGGCTATTCAAACCACCACGGTGTGTATGTTATACGTTATTGGCTATTAATTTTAGTATTTCTCCCTCTTTTTTTCCTTCCTTACGTCCAATCCTTTTTGCACTTTGCATCTGACTGACTCTATCGCTTTCTGCCATTTCTTCTCGTAGATATAGGTATCTTTCCATTTCATCCTGACTGATTTTTATCATCTCTTCCAGCGCCCTTTCCATGTATTTATTACCTTTTGATTCCTGCTCTAGTTCTTCCCATGTTTGTGCAGCTATCAGTTTTGCCCATTGATATAATGGCTTTCTTTGTTGTTTCTCTTTTGCATACTTTAATTTCTTTAATTCTAACATATGAAATTGAAATTTTCTACTATATATCTCCTTCGTTTTCTCATCCATGAGACAGAATTTATGGTAATAATTTGGGCTTATCATCTGGTTGAAATTTAAGATACCTACATGGATACAAGGTGGGAGTTCTCCGTAGGGATGACCTTTTTGAAAACCATCGGTAACTTTATTCTTTAGCTTTTCTGCCATAGGTTATCCTCCTGTGTGCATAAATTCTTCAATTCTGAACTGAAATTCTTAATTGTAGAACTGCAATATTATACATGACTGTAGTTACAGTGTTTGAATTTTAAGAATTGCTTGTTTGATTTGTTTTTTTGTTGAAATGTACTATGTTTTTATAAATCGACTTATGTTTCTTATATTACCAGAAAAACCATATATTTACAATAACTATTTTTTACATTTTATTCCATATAAAATATTGCAAACCAATATCGTAAGTATATAACCTGCCAAAATCCCACATACTATCCAAAAAAGAAAAGAGGAAAAAACCCCATGGACCACTTCCACACAAGAACCCATAAACTAAAAGGAAACATCTCCCCAGATATCCAAGAAAACATAAAATACACAACCCAAATCATGCAGGATTGCAACGATCTGGTACAAAAACAATTCAAAATCGGAATCGACCACGAAATCAGCATATATATTGTATACATGGACGGCTTAGTAAATACAGAAATGCTTCAGGAATCTGTCATCAGACCGTTGCTTCAGGATTCTTTTCCGCAGGAAAGAACAGCAATCAGCCAATATGTGATCGAATCCGCAGACTGGAAATGGATCGATACAATGGAAGATGCCATGACGGCAGTTTTATCTGGCAACACAGTCTTATTTCTGGATGGAGAAGCAAGAGCCATTTTATTTTCCAGTAAATCATTTCCGACAAGAGGGGTACAGAATGCGGATCAGGAAGTGGCGATCGTTGGTCCCAAGGATAGTTTTACGGAGAGTCTGAGGATGAATACGGCATTGATCCGTAGAAGGATACGGGATACGAGGTTAAAAGTGATCCAGAAGCAGATTGGAACGAGAAGTAAAACGGATTATGCATTGATGTATATTGAGGATCTGGTACAGAAGGACATTTTAAATAAAATTCAGAAACAGATGGATAAGATTTGTGTCGATGGAATTTTTGATAATGGAATGTTACAGCAATATCTGGAAAAAGACAGTAAAACTCCATTTCCGTTATATCAGCTGACGCAGCGGCCGGATAAGGTTGCGAGTAGTATCATGGAGGGCCGGATTGCAGTTGTTCTTGATAATTCGCCAATGGTTTTATTGCTGCCCGTAACATTCAATGTGTTCTTTCAGGCAAGTGATGATTATTATAATCGTTGGGAAATTACGACATTCGTAAGAATCTTACGGTATGTGGCAGCGATCATTTCCATAGGGCTTCCTGGATTTTATGTGGCAATTGCGGGATTTCATCCGGAGGTGTTGCCAACGCCTTTTTTGCTGGCGTTGATCTCGGCGAGAGAAGGAGTTCCATTTCCGGTGATCGTGGAGGTACTGCTGATGGAATTATCGTTTGAGTTATTAAGAGAAGCAGGAATCAGACTTCCGGGACAGCTCGGAGGAACGATGGGTGTTGTTGGCGGTCTGATCGTTGGACAGGCAGCAGTTGATGCACATCTTGTCAGTACGATCGTAGTGATCGTGGTGGCATTGACTGCGATTGCTACATTTTCGATTCCGAATGAGTTATTCACCAGTGCGTTTCGTCTGATGAAGTTTTTTCTGATCATTTTATGTGCTTTTTGGGGATTGTATGGATTCTTCTTAGGATTTCTGGCAATATTTATTCATTTATTCTATCTGGAGAATTATGGAATTCCATATGCACATCCAATGGTTGAAGAAAGAGGAAGATTATCCACAGCATTTCAGGATTTTATGGTTCGTTATCCACTAAAGTGGATGAAATACCGTCCAGAATTCACAAAAGAAGGGGCGAGGGTAAGGCAGAAGGAGGACGAGGATGAAAAATAATTCGCAGATGATCACGGCAAGACAGGGGAATCGGATCATGATCCTTGAAATATTTTCGGCAGCTGCAATGTTTCTTCCACAGATCGCACTACAAAAATCATATCATTCAGGAATTGTTGTGGTGGTCATGGCAAGTGTGATGGCAGGAATTTATTTGTGGATCGTAGATCATGCAGCAAGAGGGGTTTCTATTGAAAATGTACTAAAAAGATATCGTTTTGCAGCCATCATTTATTATGTGAGATTTTTGCTGAATGGAGCTTTTTTTTATTTATGTATTTTGTATCTTACAAAAAAATATCTTCTCCCAGACAAATCAACATTTTTTATTGGATTACCATTGCTTCTTCTGGCTTATCTGATGAATCAGGGAGGTTTAACAAAAAGAGGCAGAGTAATGGAAGGAATTTTTTGGTTTGTATTGCTACCGCTGATCTTCGTACTGATCTTGAGTATGGCAAATCTTTCATGGGATGAGTTAGCAGTCAGGAGTTGGTGTGGCAGAGAGATGCTCAATGGAAGTATTCTCGTGTTTGCTCTGATGCATCCGATCGAGTTCGTATGGTTTTACCGTGGAGATATGAAAGATGGACCGATCAGGATGCGATCATTTGCAGGTTTGATGATCCTTTTTCTTGGGGTGTTTGCAAGTACTGTAGGTTCACTTGGAAAGAAGCTTACGATGGTCGATCCAGAACCTGTGATGTCTATGGCACAGGGAGTGGCAATGCCAGGAGGGATCATGGCAAGACTGGATCTTTTTTTGATCGCATTTTGGATCGTAGGTGTCTTTTGTGTATTCAGCGGTTACTTATTTTATGGAAATGAAAGTATCAAACATGCATTTTCAAAAGGAAGGATCGTGGGATTGAGTTTGTCATATGGTGGAATTTACGTCATAAGTCCATGGATCATGACAACATTTGCAACATGGATCAGACGGTATTTTTTTGTTTTTATCTATGGGAATCTGGTGATCGGATTGTTTTTTCCACTTATTTTATTTCTGATGTGGAGAAAGGAACAGAAAGATGAAAAAATATAGAGGGTATCTTTTGGTGCTGCTAATTGCATTTTGCATACAAGGATGCAGCAAACAACAAGATGTGGAAGATCATAGGTTTGTGTTGGCGATGGGATTTGAACGGCTCAATGAAAAGAAAGTATTGGTTCGTTATTCGTATGCGGATTTCGACAAGGCACAGAGTGATTCTGGAACAAAAATACCATCAAGGTCGGTGACATTTTTGGCAACGTCCTTAAAAGATGCAAATAAGAAATGGAAACAATATAAAAGTCAGCAGTTAAATTTTGGACATCTAAAAGTCGTGCTTTTTGCAAATGGAAAAAAAGATGAAAAGATCATAAAAGAATTAATAAATGAACCTCAGATCGCGAAGTCTGTTTATGTATTAAAAACAGATCGCAATCTTTCTGATATTTTTAAAAAAGAAGACAAATTGTCGATCTCATTCGGAGAATATCTGTCAAAAAAACTGGAAATAAAGGATAGTAAGAATCTTACTCTTGGAAGGATTTACAGATAAAGGGAAAGAGATAAAAAGTTAACATTGACTTTACCAGATAGCGGTGTTAAACTTGAAAAGCTACACTATCTAGTGTGTAAAAGAAAAATAAAATACTACATCTAGTATACAATATAACGAGTGAAAGATGAGAGAATCTGATAGAGAAGGGAGAATTATGATCAAGGTAATTAAAAAAGACGGAACAAAAGAAGAATTTAATGTACAAAAAGTCGTAGTGGCAGTGAATAAATCAGCATATCGTGCACTGGTAACATTTACAGAGGAAGAACTTGATTTTATCTGCAACTTTGTCACGGAAAAAGTGGAGCAGATGCGCAAGAAGGAAGTTACGATCTCAGATATGCATAATGTGGTCGAAGGTGCATTAGAACAGACCAATCCACTGGTAGCAAAGAGCTACAGAGATTACCGTAACTATAAGCAGGATTTTGTACAGATGTTAGACGAAGTATACAAGAAGAGCCAGTCTATCATGTACATTGGGGATAAGGAAAACAGCAACACAGACAGTGCACTAGTTTCTACCAAACGAAGCCTGATCTTTAATGAATTAAACAAAGAACTCTATCAGAAATTTTTCATGACAACGGAAGAAATACAGGCATGCCGTGACGGATATATTTATATTCACGATATGTCTGCCCGCCGTGATACGATGAACTGCTGTCTGTTTAATGTACAGGAAGTGTTAAAAGGCGGATTTGAGATGGGAAATCTCTGGTACAACGAACCAAAGACATTAGATGTTGCCTTTGATGTGATCGGAGATATCGTATTAAGTGCCGCAAGCCAGCAGTATGGTGGATTTACGGTACCGAATATCGAACTGATCTTAGAGCCATATGCCGAGAAATCCTATGAAGCAGGAATCGAACGATACGAAGGACTTGGATTATCCAGAGAACGCGCAGAAGAAGAAGCGATGAAAGATGTCAAACGTGAATTTGAACAAGGATTCCAGGGATTAGAGTACAAATTTAACAGTGTATCATCAAGCCGTGGAGACTATCCATTTATCACAATGACAGCAGGAACAGGAACTGGAAGATTTGCCAAGATGGCAACGATCTCCATGTTAGACGTTAGAAGAAGAGGACAGGGAAAAGAAGGACACAAGAAGCCTGTGTTATTCCCAAAACTTGTATTCTTATATGACAAGAATCTTCATGGACCGGGATGTGAGCTGGAAGATGTATTTGAAGCAGGAATCCGCTGTTCCAGACAGACCATGTATCCAGACTGGTTATCTTTAACAGGAGAGGGATATATCGCAAGCATGTACAAGAAATACGGAAAGATCATCAGTCCGATGGGATGCCGTGCTTTCTTATCTCCATGGTATAAAGAAGGCGGTATGAAGCCGGCAGATGAAAAAGATGAGCCGATTTTTGTCGGAAGATTTAACATTGGCGCAGTCAGCCTTCATTTGCCAATGATCTATGCAAAATCAAAACAGGAAGGTAAAGATTTCCATGAAGTATTAGATTATTATTTGAACCTGATCCGTGAATTACATATCAGGACTTATGAATATTTAGGAGAAATGAAAGCCTCTACGAATCCGTTGGCATATTGTGAAGGGGGATTCTTAGGTGGACATTTAGGAATTCATGATAAGATCAAACCAATCTTAAAGAGTGCAACAGCTTCCTTTGGGATCACAGCGTTGAATGAATTACAGCAGTTATACAACCATAAGTCTTTAGCAGAAGATGGTGAGTTTGCATTAGAAACATTGCGCTATATTAATGAACAAGTAGAAGAATTTAAGAAGGAAGACGGAAATCTATATGCGATCTATGGAACACCGGCAGAGAACTTATGTGGACTTCAGGTAAAACAGTTCCGTAAGAAATACGGTGTTATTGAAAATGTATCTGACAGAGAATACGTGAGCAATTCCTTCCACTGCCATGTCACAGAAGACATCACACCGATCGAGAAACAAGATCTTGAAGGACGTTTCTGGGAATTGTGCAATGGTGGAAAGATCCAGTATGTAAAATATCCGATCAACTATAACAAAGAAGCAGTGAAGACATTAGTAAGAAGAGCGATGGATAAAGGATTCTATGAAGGAGTCAACCTGTCTTTAGCATACTGTGACGACTGTGGACACGAAGAATTAGAGATGGATGTGTGTCCGGTATGTGGAAGTAAAAATCTCACAAAGATCGACCGTATGAACGGATATCTCTCTTATTCCAGAGTTAAAGGAGATACAAGACTTAACGATGCCAAAATGGCAGAAATTGCGGAAAGGAAATCCATGTAAAATGCGTTACCATAATATTACGAAAGATGATATGCTAAATGGGGACGGTCTGCGAGCCGTCCTATGGGTTGCAGGATGCACCCACAAATGCAAAGGCTGCCACAATCCAGTCACATGGGATATCGAAGGGGGAATTCCATTTGATGATGCAGCAAAAGAAGAATTATTTGAAGCGATCAAACCAGACTATATCTCAGGTGTCACATTCAGCGGAGGAGATCCTCTTCACCCAGCAAACCATGTAGAAGTTGCAGTTCTGGCAAAAGAGATCAAAGAAACATTTCCAAATAAGACAATCTGGCTGTATACAGGATTCTGCTGGGATGAGATCAAGACACTGGATGTTGTGAAATATTGCGATGTGATCGTAGATGGACCTTTTGTACAGGAAGAATTTGATGGAAAACTTCATTGGAAGGGGAGTCGGAATCAGAGAGTTATTGATGTGCAGGAGACGTTGAGAAGAAATGAAATTCATCTGTCATACAACTTATAAAATAAATACATAAAGCAAATTGGAAAGGTGTAGTCAGATCAGGAAGGATCAAAAATGTAAAGAAGCATTGGAACAGATTAAGACAATGTAATATGACAAACATATAGAAATGCAAGGATATCGGCAAGTAATGCAGTATGGTATTTGTTTTTATAAGAAGGAATGCAAGATTCTAAAAGATTAATAAAAGGGATTAAGGGACTGTCATAAAAACATTGTGCTTATATCCCCAAAAAGTTATAATGAAATCAGGAAACAAAAACAGGAAATATAAATAAAACAGGAGTAAAAAATATGGGGAAAAAATTAAAAATTGTGTTGTCGGCACTGGCACTATGTTTGCTGTTCACACATAAGATCTACGCTTCGGAAAGTCAGCCGGCAAGCAAGAACTACACCTATCTATCAGACATTTCATACGACAAAGACAAATCATTTGCGGCAAGTGGTCACAGTATTCATCTTGACGAGAATGATTCCAATCAAATGATTACATTGAAAGTGAATGAAAAAAGTCAACCCTATATCAAAGGACTTTGTGCATGGGCAACTTCAGAGATTGTTTATGATCTCAAAGATTATGATTATGACTATTTTACAGCGGATCTTGGAGTTGATATCAGCGAGCAGAGTACATATTTTAATACCGGAGTAAGATTTTATATTTATACATCCGATGATGGGGAAGAATGGACGGAAAAATATAATTCTAGTACGTTTTATGGGTGGAGTGAAGCAAAATCTGTAAAAGTAGATATTAAAAATGCAAAATATTTAAAATTAACAGCGGATGATAACAGTGACAACTGGTGGTCTGCCTGGTACGATGAAGCGGTCTACGCTAACGCAAAACTAATCAAAGAAGATTATAAAGAAGACACTTCCGATAGCGCAGAGATCAAAACAGTTGACACTTATGATCAGCAATTAAAACAAAATGATCTTCAGGAAATCACAGGAGACTATGAATTAACACTTTTACAGAGACAGTTTGTAAAAAGTGTCGGATACGAAATTTTACAGGCACTTGCAAAATACAGTGATGAGTACAAAGATACCATTTCATGGCTGATGAATGACAAAGAAACACTGCGTCTTTATTTAGCAGGTGGAAAACCTGAGGGAAGTTATTTAAATTCCGTCAAGGTGTTATCAAGATTGTATACAACTTATAAAACAGATTTAGCAAATGACAATATAACAAGTCACGGAACAAAATACAGTGATCTTTACCGCAAAATGATATTATCTCTTTCACTAACAGCATCAGGAAAAAATTATTTCTTCTTTGATGGGACACAGGTTTCAGATCCTGTGACAAGATATCAGATTTATAAGGATCTTCATTTACATAAAGGGCAAGATCAGGAACTGATTGAGAACGAGATTTTTGAGTCACTTACCGTGGAAGAGATGCGTTTTGTTATGAATACGATCATTGATGATGAAGAAATCGTATGGCTCAATCATTATGTAAGAAATGACAAAAATGGTGCAACAAGTCCATATAGTTATATCAAATATACATCTGGATATGAATATACAAAAGATCAATATTACAGCGAAGAAAATTACGACAAATGGGATGAAAAATATCATTTATCAAAATACAATATACCATACAAGAAAGGCAATCCAAAGCTTTGGATCATGTTTGAGGAAGGAGCAGTTTGTGGTGGACTTTCCAAGACAGGAAGTTGTATCTGGGGTACATATAAAGGACTTCCAAATACATGTATCAGCCAGCCGGCTCATTGTGCATTTATTTATTACACACAGGATTCCAACGGAAATGGTATCTGGAATCTTGGAAATAATGTATCTGGCTGGGGTAAATCCGGCAAAACAGAGCATTTAAACACAAGAACGATGAACGATTGGGGAAGTGGAAGTTACACAAGCGGATGGAACGCAAACTATATTCTTCTTGCGCAGGCGGCACAAAATGAATACGATTCCTACGAAAAAGCAGAAGAAATTCTGATGCTTGCAGACATTTACAAGGACGATGATGAAAAGTTAGAATCCATTTACCGAAAAGCATTGAAAACCGAAAAACTGAATTTTGATGCATGGCTTGGATTAGTAAATCTCTATGAGAAGGACGATCAGAAAACAGAAGAAGAATACTATGCACTGGCAAAAGAAATCGCAGAAACATATACATACTATCCACATCCGATGTATGATCTTCTGAATCTGATCAAGTCGCATCTTACTTCAACAACTTACAGCACAAGCTTTACTTTGCTTCAGACAAACACATTAAAGACAGCAGCAAAGGCAACAGACAAAGAATCTATTCAGGCAAGTGCAGTCCGTGAAGTGGCAAACCAGCTTCTTGGAAATGTTGATGTAGAAATTGCAAGCTTTTCATTTGATGGAGATCACGCAGGAGAAATCATTTTATCCAGCCGATATGACGATACAGACGTTGTATGGGATTACAGCTTAGATGGTGGAAAAACATGGACACAGACAGAGAAACACAGTGTAAAATTAACCGAAAAAGAAATTGCATCCATCACATCAGAGAAGGAAATTAAAGCTCATATTATCGGTGCAGACTACTCAGATGATAATGTATTTACGATTGACATCCAAGAATCCAAAGGACTTCCAACAGGTCTTTATGTCAATGACCTGGAAAATCAGTTAATTGGAAATACGGCAGGTTTAGAATGGAAATACAAGGAAGAAGATCAATGGACTTCTTACAAAGAAGAACAGCCAGACTTAAGCGGAGACAAGACATTGATTGTAAGAACAGCAGCAACAGGAGTCTATCTGGCAGGTACAACAAATACATATCAGTTTACAAAAGATAACACAGATGATGCTCAAAAATATATTTCCATCAAACATTTATCGATTGAAAAAGTATCTTCCGAACAAAGCGATAAAGGAGATTACGCCAAAAATGCAATCGATGGCAATATCAACACTTTATGGCATACAGTTTATGATGGTTCTGACAAAGAAAAATCAATTACAATAAAATTAGATGAACCCGTATATCTGTCAGTTCTTGAATATGTGCCAAGACAGGTTGGAACAAATGGAAGAATCAAAGATGCAATTTTATATGTAAGTGATGATGGAGAAGAATGGACAGAAGCAGCCAGCATCAGCGGATGGCTGAACAATGCCCAATCGAAAAAGATCATATTACAAGATTCTGTAAAAACACAGTACATAAAATTTGTAACAACAAGCAACTGGGGAGACGGAAGAAGTTTTGCATCCGCAGCGATGATTAATCTGTACGAAGACACAACAAAAAAAGAACCAGAAAAACCAGCAACCACAGAGGCAACAGGAGTTACAACGACAGAAGTTACAACAGCCACAGAAGTAACTACAACTGAAAAAACAACAGCCAAAAAAGAAACAACATCATCAACAGAGAAAACAACAGAACAAAAAACACAGACATCAACAAACAAACCAACACAAACAACAACAAAAGCACCCGGAAGAGCAACGATCAAAACCATAAAGAAAGGTAAAAGAAAAGCCCAGCTGAAATGGAAAAAAGTCAGCAAAGCAAAAGGGTATATGATCCAGTATTCTACATCAAAGAAATTTAAACGTAGTCAGACAAAGACAAAATATGCAACGAAAATGAATTTGATGGTGAAGAAACTGAAATCTAAGAAGACTTATTATTTTAGGATGAAGGCTTATACGAAAGGCGCTGGAAATAAGAAGGTTTATTCTAAGAACTGGAGTAAGGTTAAGAAGTGTAAAATTTGATGGTGGTACCTTCTTTCTGTCCCATCCACAACAACCAACATCACCCAGCGATATGCCACTTTTTTTACATCCCAATTTATGCTGTGATAAATCTTAAGTGTATTTTGCAACCCCAAAAGATACAAAATAAAGATGGAGGGAAGTTCATGTTTGACATTCAGCAGGAATTAAAGAAGCTTCCGGCAAAGCCTGGAGTTTATTTGATGCATAATAGCAAAGATGAGATCATTTACGTTGGAAAAGCGATCAAGTTATGTAATCGTGTGCGTCAGTATTTTCAAGACAGCCGGAATCTGTCTGTGAAGATTCAGCATATGGTAAAGAATGTTGCTTATTTTGAATATATCATCACGGATTCAGAACTGGAAGCTTTAGTGCTTGAGAACAATCTGATCAAAGAGCATCATCCAAAATATAATACAAAACTGAAAGATGACAAAGGCTATCCTTACATTAAAGTAACGGTCAATGAAGAATTTCCAAGAATCATGCTGGCAAGGAAGATGAAAGCAGATGGAGGAAAGTATTTCGGACCTTATACGAGTGCAGGAGCAGTAAATGATACGATCGAGCTGCTTCGCAAGATCTTTAAGATCCGTACCTGTAACCGAAGACTTCCAAAAGATACAGGGAAGGACAGGCCTTGTCTGTACTATCAGATCAAGCAGTGTGATGCACCATGCCAAGGATATATATCCAAGGAAGAATATGCAAAACAGATCGAAGAAACAATCAAGTTTCTAAATGGAAATTATAAACAGGTTGCAAAAATGCTTCAGGAGAAAATGCAAAAAGCATCGGATGAATTGGAATTTGAACAGGCAATGGAATACAGGGATCTGCTGAAGAGTATTGAGCGGATCATGGACCGTCAGAAGATCAATACGTATGCGTTTGAGGACCGTGACATTATTGCAATGGCACAGGATGATAAGGATGTTGTCGTATCTATTTTCTTTATCCGCCAAGGAAAGCTTCTTGGAAGAGAACATTTTCATATGGAAGCAGATGAGGAAAGTTCAAAGGAAGAAGTTTTAGGAGCTTTTGTCAAACAGTTTTACGCGGGGACGCCTTATCTTCCAGGGGAAATCTTTCTGGAACAGGATATTTCAGAAAAGGAGATCATTGAAGAATGGTTGTCAAAGAAACGAGGAGCAAAAGTACATTTTAAGATACCAGTGCGTGGGCAAAAACACAAGATGGTAGAGATGGCAAAGGAAAATGCCCAGAATGTATTAAGAATGGATCGTGAAAAGATCAAACGGGAAGAAAGAAGGACGATCGGGGCAGTTCATGAGATTGAAGAATTGCTCGGGATGGAAGGCTTGAATCGAATGGAGGCATTTGATATTTCTAATATCAGTGGATTTCAGACCGTAGCATCCATGGTCGTATTTGAAAGAGGAAAAGCAAGAAGAAGAGATTATCGCAAGTTTCGTTTAAGAACTATCGAAGGTCCGGATGACTATGCCAGTATGGAAGAAGTTTTGACCAGAAGATTTCTTCATGGAAAGAAAGAGCTAGAAGAACTGAAAGAACAAGGAAAAGACACTACACTTGGCAGTTTTACAAAATTTCCGGATATTCTGATGATGGATGGAGGAAAAGGACAGGTCAATGTTGCACTTCGTGTGTTAGATCATTTGGGACTTGATATTCCAGTATGTGGAATGGTCAAAGATGATGATCATAGAACGAGAGGCTTGTATTATAACAACGAGGAAATCATATTTGCGCCAAACAGCGAAGCATTTTTACTTGTGACAAGGATACAGGATGAAGCCCATCGTTTTGCGATCGAATATCACAGATCATTGCGTGCAAAAGGGCAAGTACATTCTGTTCTTGATGACATCAAAGGTGTTGGACCAAAGAGACGAAAAGAATTAATGAAGTATTTTAAAGATCTTGGACAGATCAAGACAGCAACAGTTACGGAACTTTTAAATGTTCCTGGCATGAATCAAAGTACTGCAGAGTCTATTTATGGGTTTTTTCACGATTCCAAGCAGTAAGGAAATATGTTAAAATAGAGAAAGAGACAGACAATCAAGGGTGCAGAAAGAGAGAAAGATTATGGATAAAGAGCATAGAGTATCAGTATATGATATGGTCAAGGAATTAAATTTAAAAGAAGTAACACCAGAGATCAATTCAAAAGAAGTTTACATTGAACAGGCAGAGATCAACCGTCCAGCATTACAGTTGGCAGGTTTTTTTGAAAATTTTGCACAGAATCGAGTTCAGATCATCGGAAAAGCAGAACACCTTTTTATTGAAGAGGTAGAAAAAGATGTTGAAAATGCGAAAAATATTTATAAAAGATTTATCGGAGCGGGAATTCCAGTTATCGTATTTTGCAGGAATCTGCATCCAAGTGAGATGATGATAAGAGTTGCGAAAGAGTATGGGGTACCGGTTTTGATATCTCAGGATACGACATCTGAATTTATGGCAGAAGTGATTCGTTGGCTGGGAACTGTATTGGCTCCAAGCATTACGATCCATGGAGTTTTAGTCGATGTATTTGGTGAAGGAATCCTGATCACAGGAGAGAGTGGAATCGGTAAGAGTGAAGCAGCTTTAGAGTTAATTCGAAGAGGACACCGTCTGGTATCTGATGACGTTGTAGAGATCAAGAGGGTCAGCAAGAAGTCATTGATCGGAACATCTCCGGAAGTTACAAGGTTCTTTATCGAACTGCGAGGAATCGGTATTATTGACGTTAAGAATCTGTATGGTGTTGAAAGCGTTAAGATGGAGCAGGAGATCAATCTGGTCATTCAGTTGGAAGACTGGAACAAAGATGCGGATTATGACCGCTTAGGATTAGAAGAGAAATACGTAGAATATCTTGGCAATAAAGTTGCAGCACATACACTGCCAATTCGTCCAGGGCGTAACTTGGCGATCATCGTAGAAGCAGCAGCGATCAATCATAGACAGAAGAAGATGGGATATAATGCAGCCGAAGAACTTTATAAACGTGTTACAGGTCAGATGGAGGATTAAATGATATGAAATATTTATATGGAATTGATATTGGTGGAACAACAGTAAAAATGGGTCTGTTTGGAGAAGATGGAACATTAAAAGAGAAATGGGAGATTAAGACAAGAACTGAGGAGAATGGAAAGAACATCCTGCCAGATATTGCACAGGCAGTGAATGATCACAGCAAAGCAAATGGTTTTGATAAGGAAGATGTGATCGGACTCGGAGTTGGAGTTCCAGGAGCTGTTCTTGAGTTTTCAAAAGTTAATGAATGTGTGAACCTTGGATGGGGAAGCGTGGATGTGGCAGGAGAATTGTCAAAGCTTACAGGGTGTAAGGTAAAGGCAACAAATGATGCCAATGCAGCAGCCTTAGGAGAGATCTGGATGGGAGCAGCAGCAGATTATAACAGCGCGGTGATGATCACTCTTGGAACAGGAGTCGGAGGTGGTATCATCGTTGATGGAAAGATCATTGATGGAAGCCGTGGATATGGTGGAGAGATCGGTCATATGACTGTGGATCCTTTTGATGATCGTGTATGTAATTGTGGAAAGACAGGATGTCTGGAACTTTATGCATCTGCAACGGGAATTGTATATGAGACAAAGAAAGCATTAAAGGATTATAAAGAAGCGACTACACTAAGAGACCTTGATGAAGTAACTGCAAAAGACATTTTTGATGCTGCTAAAGAAGGAGATACATTTGCCAAAGAACGGGTAGATGATCTTGGACAGAAATTAGCACTTGCAGCAGGGAATATCGCATTGATGGTTGACCCAGAAGTGTTTGTTATCGGCGGAGGCGTATCAAGAGCCGGACAGATCCTTTTAGATGCGGTCAATGCACATTTTAAGAAGTATACATTTGGAAAAGCACAGGAGACAGGATTTGTACTTGCGACTCTTGGAAATGATGCTGGAATTTATGGTGCAGCTAGTCTGATGCTTTCATAAGATGAAGAGATTTGGAATCCTGTGATATACAGGATTCCATCTTGCATTAATATTAAGAATGGAGAAATTATGGATACAAAGATTGATCAGTTAAAACAGATCATACCAGAAAAATATATTTTAAGACAGGAACCGATGAAAAATCATACAACATTCCGTATTGGGGGACCCGCTGATATTTTTGTGGCACCAGAGAATATGGAAGAGATCAAAGCGGTCAGTCGTTTTGCAAAAGAAGAGGGAATTCCATTATTTGTTTTAGGAAATGGGAGTAATCTTTTGGTCGCAGATGATGGAATGGACGGAATTGTTCTTCAGATTTACAAAAACTACAGTGGAATCGAAGTCCGTGGTAATGAACTTATCGTCAAAGCAGGAACTTTATTAAGTTCTACATCCAGAGCAGCACTCAATGAAGAATTAACTGGATTTGAGTTTGCAGGTGGAATTCCTGGAACATTTGGCGGAGCTGTCGTTATGAATGCTGGTGCATACGGTGGTGAGATGGTGCAGGTACTAAAAGAAGTGACAGTTCTTACAAAAGAAGGAGAGATCAAAACTCTGAAAGCAGAAGAATTAGAGCTTGGTTACCGTACAAGTAACGTTTTAAAGAATGAATACGTTGTCTTAGAAGGTGTGATCGCACTTAAGAAAGGAAATAAAGAAGAAATCAAAGCAAAAATGGATGAGTACGCATTGGCGAGAAAAACAAAACAGCCATTAGAATATCCAAGTGCCGGAAGTACATTTAAACGTCCAGAAGGATATTTTGCCGGAAAATTGATTCAGGATGCAGGATTAAAGGGATATCAGGTGGGAGATGCACAGGTATCTGAAAAACACAGTGGTTTTGTGATCAACCGTGGAAATGCTACAGCATCCGATGTTATGCAGTTGATCAGTGACGTGAAAGATAAAGTAAAAGAACAGTTTGGAGTTACGATGGAGCCAGAAGTCAAACGTGTTGGAAGGTTCTAAAAAGGAGCAGTACAGATGAGATTTGTAATTGTAACAGGAATGTCAGGAGCAGGAAAAAGCAGTGCATTAAAGACATTAGAAGATGCTGGATATTTTTGTGTTGATAATCTTCCAGTGGCTTTACTTGATAAATTTGCAGACATGTTGTTAGATGAAACTGCCAAGATTGAAAATGTTGCTCTTGGGATTGATATCCGTAATGGAAGAGGAATTGGCGAGTTAGCACACAAATTAAAAGAAATCGAGGCAGCGGGGATCAAGTATGAGATTCTCTATCTGAATGCAAGTAATCGTATTTTATTAAAACGCTATAAAGAGACAAGAAGAAATCATCCTCTGTCAAGAGATGGAAGAGTTGAGGATGGAATTGCAAAAGAGCGGGAGATCATGAAATTTCTGCAAGATCAGGCAACGTATGTGATCGATACTAGCCAGCTTCTGACAAGGGAGTTAAAAGAAGAGATCGATCGTATTTTTGTAGACGGAGAAGAAGGGGAACGATTCCAGATTGCAGTTGTTTCTTTTGGATTTAAACATGGGATTCCTGCGGATGTAGATCTGGTATTTGATGTCAGATTTCTTCCAAATCCATACTATGATCTGAATTTGCGACCATTAACTGGAAATGACAAACCAATTCAGGATTTTGTGATGAAGCATGAAGAATCTGTGGAATTTCTTGATAAGTTAGATGATATGATGAGATTCTTGATCCCAAATTATATTAAAGAAGGCAAGTATAATCTTGTGATCGGAATCGGATGTACTGGAGGAAAGCATCGATCTGTTACGATCACGAATAAATTGGCAGAGAGATTAAAACAACTGCCATATTCTGTCAAAGTAGAGCATAGAGATATTATGAGGTAGGCAATGTCATTTTCAAGTAATATTAAAGAGGAATTATCAAGAAATGAAACCGGTGCCAGACATTGTAAGATTGCGGAGATCGCAGGATTCTTACGTTTTGGAGGGAATATCAGTCTAGAGCCAGAACATTATGAGATTCAGATCCAGACGGAGACGGTATCTGCTGCGAAACGTTTTTATAAACTTATCAAAGATGTGTTTGATATTCATGCGAAGATTGATGTTGGACGAAACGAATTTTTAAAAAGAAGTCGAAATTATACGATAAGTGTTGACAAGCATAAGGATTGTGTTTTAATATTGAAAGCAGTGAAACTTTTAGATTCCAAAGAATTTGGACTTGTTTTACAGAACACATGTTGTAAGCGGGCATATATTCGAGGGGCTTTTCAGGCAGCTGGTTCCATGAGTGATCCAGAGAAGAATTATCATTTTGAAGTTGTATCTACTAATGTACAGACAGCAGAACAATTAAAAGAGGTCTTGAATTTTTTTGATTTAGATGCTAAAATTGTCTTGCGTAAAAAGTACTACGTGGTATACATGAAAGAAGGATCAAAGATTGTAGATGTGTTGAATATTATGGAAGCACACGTCGCATTGATGGAGCTGGAGAATGTAAGAATCCTGAAAGATATGCGTAATAAAGTAAACCGTCGTGTCAATTGCGAGACAGCGAATATTAATAAGACGGTTTCAGCCGCAGTCAAGCAGGTGGAAGACATTGAATATATTGATAAGCACAAAGGCCTCCGTTTTTTAGATCAAGGGTTGCAGGATATTGCAAGATTACGTCTGGAACACCCGGAAGCTACACTGAAAGAACTTGGAGATATGCTAGAACCGCCAGTAGGCAAGTCTGGTGTGAACCACCGGTTAAAGAAGATCGGCCGAATTGCGGAAGAGATAAGATTGGGAGGACAGGAATGATTTCAAAGAACGTCAAAGTGGAAGTAGCCTTAAGAGAAGAAGACAGACCAATAGCTTTTCTTGTACAGATGGCGAGCCAGTTTGAGAGCAAGATTTTATTCGAGACAGGGAATAAGCAAGTCAATGTAAAGAGTATGATGGGAATGATGAGTCTTGGATTAGACTTAGATCGTTTAGAGGATTTAACAGTCGTAGCTGACGGAGTCGATGAAGAAGAAGCAATCAGCAAGATTGAATATTATCTTACAAAAGGAGCATAGATACACATATCTGTGCTTTCATATATGCCGAAATAGCTCAGTTGGTAGAGCACTTCACTCGTAATGAAGGGGTCGCCGGTTCAAGTCCGGTTTTCGGCTTACATAACAAAGGATCAGGCAAATGCCTGATCCTTTGTTTGGTTTGTATTAACCACCAAAATAAGAAAAATGCATATAATCTCTGCGGGATCCCCACAATCCACGATGAAAACCATATTTCTCGAGGATTTTAACCAATTTACAGTTCAAAGGAATTGAATAACGATTCTTCTTAGGTTTCCAGAAGGAACCAGCCAATACCTTTTTACCCTGGATCATATAGTTTTCATTGGAGTTAATATCAAAAGCTAATCCCTCACAATGTTCAGAACTGGAATTCTTACCACGCCAGCTGTAGCACCCGATCTCATGGATAGGGAAACGTTCTTTGCTCTTGTAGATTTCCTTAAACATTTCTTTGATAGAAGGTGCAAGCCCTTTGTTGACAGTGATACGGAATTTTCTTGTATATTTTTTCTTACCTTTCTTATCCCATACTTTTACTGTGATCGTTTTCATATGTTTCTTTGCCTGCTTAGCACTCTTATAGTCAGCATAATAAGACTTCCCAAAAGCACGGCGGCAGCGACTTTCATAAGATTCGTCTGCATAAGAATAGTAATCACAGTATTTTAGATAAGGTGTCATTGGACCATACAGTTTACCGCCATTAAAGTTCTTATATGCCTGAATTTTGTAGTAATAAGCAGTTCCGTTTGTTAATTTCGTATGAGTATAAGATAAGTTGTTTCGACTTGTGAAAGTCCTTAATTTTGTGTAATTTCCATCTTCCTTTTTGGAATAATATACGATATACCCATCAGCCTCATCATTTTTTGCCCATGTGATCGTATTGATCTTTTTTTTCTTGGAAGAAGCACTTTTTACTTTTGTACCATTGATCGTAACCTGACAAGAAATATAATTAGAAAAATCTCCATAAAATGTTTCATCAATATATGTAGTGTATGGACGGATCTTGTAATAATATATTTTCCCTAGTTCAAGATTTTTTTGCGTATATGTTTGGAAAGATTCGTCATCATCATCGTACCACCAAGAACTTCTACTTTCATTAGATACAGTTTGGACTAACTCATAATTTCTATCAGGAGAAACACTTCGATAAATTTGATAACCATCACAATCATCAGATGCTTTCCATTTAACAGTAATACTATGCGAATTTCCAGTGCTGGCTTCCAAAGAAGAAGGAGCTGGCAATGGATTAATAATACATTTGCCTGCATAAGTGGTTACAGTTTTATATCCCTCATTATCTTCATAAGAAGCTTCTAATTTGTAATAATAAGGAACACCTTTTGCAACATAGGTGTTTGTATAGGAATTGCCAGATACGGTATTTTCATAGCGATAAGAACCGTTTGGGGAAGTCGCTGAATAAATATCTACTTTAGAATAAGAAACTCCATCAGGTGCCTTCCATTGTATGGTTATATCATTACCATTTAATCCATAATAAGTAATAATTGGTGCAGCATTTTGATTTTCATTGGCAGAAACCTTCTTATCAAAGACAAAAAAACAGCTAAACATTAAAATAAATACCAAAAATATGTATAGATTCCTAAAAATTTGTTTTTTCAATTTATATTCCACTTTCTTCATATATATTCTATACGGTTTCATTATAACATAAAAAAACCACAGTAATGCAAAAATCAATGAAAAATGTATACTGTGGTTTTTAATATTCTATTTTAGCTTACAAGTGTCGATACAGTAAATAGTATCTACTGATCCAGGAAACTAAATCTCAAATAAATCACTATAAGCTTTCAGTGCTCCATCAGTTTCATGTGCAAGTACACGTTTTGCAAGTACTTTACCAAGCTGAACACCTTCCTGGTCAAAGCTGTTTACATTCCAGATGAATCCCTGGAACATGATCTTGTTCTCGAAATGAGCTAACAGAGATCCAAGTGATTCAGGTGTTAACTGATCTCCGATGATGATACTTGATGGACGTCCACCTTCGAATTTCTTGTTGTTGTTTTCATCATCTTTACCACATGCGAAAGCAACGATCTGAGCTGCAACGTTAGCACATAACTTCTTCTGGCTTGTGCTTCCTTCGATCACAACATCTGTAGCAAGCTGGCTGTCTTTGAATCCAACGAACTGTAAAGGAACGATGTCAGTTCCCTGATGTAATAACTGATAGAAAGAATGCTGTCCATTTGTACCAGGTTCTCCAAAGATGATAGGTCCTGTTACATAATCTACAGGTTCACCAAAACGGTTTACAGATTTACCATTAGATTCCATGTCACACTGCTGTAAATGTGCTGGGAAACGGCTTAATGCCTGAGAATATGGTAAAACAGCTGTTTCAGGATATTCCTGTACATTTCTTTCATAAACACCGATCAGGGCATCTAATAAGTCAGGGTTTGCTTTGATGTCTTTGTTAGTAGCAAGCTTGTCTTCTTCAGCCATACCATCAAGGATTCTTGCAAAGACGTCTGGTCCAAATGCAAGTGAAAGGATCACTCCACCTACAGAAGATACAGAAGAATAACGTCCACCGATAAAGTCATCCATGAAGAATGCAGCAAGATAATCATCACTCTTAGCTAAAGGAGAAGTCTCACTTGTTGCAGTTAACATATGTTTAGAAGGATTTAATCCAGCTTTTACTAAAGCATCTTTAACGAAAGCTTCATTTGTTAATGTCTCTAATGTTGTTCCAGATTTAGATACAACGATAAATAAAGAACGGGAAACATCGATAGAATTTAAAACAGCAGCTGCATCATCAGGGTCTACGTTACTGATGAATTTTGCTTCCATTTTAGCGCATCCGTTTGTCTTAGCCCAGTTTTCAAGAGCGATATATAAAGCACGAGGTCCTAGATCACTACCACCGATACCAATCTGAACAACTGTAGTGAATGTTTCACCAGCTTCATTTGTGATCTCACCAGCATGTACTTTGTTTGCAAAGTCAGCTGCTTTTTTCTGCTGTTCAACGTAGAAATCACGTTTGTTGACACCATCAACGATAACGTCTTTTCCAAGCTGTCTGCGGGCTAAATGATGAAGAACAAGTCTCTGTTCTCCTGTGTTGATGATCGCTCCGTTGTATAATTCTTCGAATTTGTCAACTAACTGATGTTCATCAGCTAATTCAGCTAATACATCAAGGACTTCATCATCTACCTGTTTTGCAGCGTAGTTAAAGCTTAAACCAGAAGCCATAGGTGCAGAATATTCAGCGACACGTTTCGCACCGTTTTCACCTGTCATAGCTTCTTTGATGTCTACATGATCTTTAAGATCTTTGAGTTTAGCATAAGATGTTAAAGTATCAAGATTGTTCCATGTTACCATAAATAAATCCTCCTTAAGTCCATATAAATATAAAATGAAAGATATAAGGAAATGCAGATACAAATGGGTATCTGCACACACTAATATCATAGAATAATTATACAAAAAAAACGCTGTAAATGCAATCTGAAATGGGACTAAGTATTAACTCATTTTATGAATTTTTGCTAACAGTAATGATGAGACCAACTGGACGTTTTATGGTTCCATTACCAAGATAGCTGTCAGAAGAAATATTATGAGACAGATTAGTTTCCCAAAGCTGATAGTCATAAGTACGATCTAAAACATAGATATTTAAATCAGCACCGTTTTTTGAGGAAAGTTTAAAAGTTTCATTAATATTTGATCGATTGAGCTAAAGAAGTATCAGCAACGATTGATCTTACTCCAGTTGTACCGACACCAGCTGCGAGAGCAATAGCGATGGCAGCACCCATGATATTTTTTATCATATATATTCTTGATTCCTTTCGTGTGATTGTAAGTATTTATCTTCATTTTTTAAAATTGGCTACATTATAAATACAATATACAATCCAAGTCAAGCAAAATTCGAAGATTCAGCGTTTTGCGTAATAAAACAACATTAAATAGGAAGTCTTTTGTGAAATTGTTTTTTTGGTTTTAAATATTGCCAAGCTATGGTACAATAAATTTTTGTGAGTCAAAATATATAGAAAAGAGGAAAGTAATTTGGAAAATAGAGAAAAATTTTCATCTAGAATTGGATTTCTTTTGATCTCGGCTGGTTGTGCGATCGGCTTGGGAAATGTGTGGAGATTTCCATTTATCACAGGACAATACGGTGGAGCTGCATTTGTACTGATCTATCTGTTCTTCCTGATCATTTTAGGGCTGCCAATCCTTGTTATGGAATATGCAGTCGGAAGAGCCAGTCAGAAGAGTATTGCAAGATCCTTTCAGGTGTTAGAACCGAAAGGAACAAAATGGCATTGGTACAGTTATGTTGGTATGGCTGGAAATTATCTGTTGATGATGTTTTACACGACAGTAGCAGGATGGATGATCAGCTATTTCTTTAAGATGTTAAAAGGAGACTTTGTTGGGAAAAATCCAGCACAGGTAGAAAATACTTTTGGAACAATGCTGTCAGATCCAAAGGCACAGATCTTCTGGATGTTAGTAGTTATTGCATTGGGATTTTTAGTATGTTCTCTTGGTCTTCAAAATGGAGTAGAGAAGATCACAACAGTTATGATGTCATGTTTGTTTATCGTAATTCTGGTATTGATCGCAAGGAGTGTAACTTTAGATGGAGCCTCTGCAGGATTAAAATTTTATCTGATTCCAGATTTTGCAGCAGTGAAGAAACAAGGTGTGATGACGGTCGTATCCGCAGCAATGGGACAGGCATTCTTTACACTAAGTCTTGGAATAGGGGCGATTGCAATCTTTGGAAGTTACATTGACAAGAGCCGAAGACTGACAGGAGAAGCAATCAGTGTGGCAATTCTTGATACGTTAGTAGCATTAATGGCAGGACTGGTGATTTTTCCAGCATGTTTTGCATTCGGAGTAAATCCAGGAAGCGGACCAAACTTAGTATTTATCACACTGCCAAATGTATTTAACGAAATGCCAGGAAGCAGGATCTGGGGAGCGATGTTCTTCTTATTTATGAGCTTTGCGGCACTATCAACGATCATTGCAGTATTTCAGAACATCCTGTCATTTGCACAAGATCTATGGGGATGGAGCCTTAAGAAAGCGATCGTATTTAATGCAGTACTCATTATTGTGTTATCCTTACCATGTGCTCTAGGATTTAACGTATGGAGTTTTATTCAGCCACTAGGAGCAGGAACAACGATCCAGGATTTAGAGGACTTCATCGTAAGCAACAATATTCTTCCAATAGGATCTCTGATCTATCTGTTATTCTGCGTTACAAAATACGGATGGGGCTGGGATAACTTCATGAAAGAAGCCAACGAAGGAAAAGGAATCAAATTCCCAAAATGGCCACGTATTTACATTACTTATATATTACCATTGATCGTTTTGTTTATCCTTGTGCAGGGGTACATAGAGAAGTTTTAATTTGTAAGTTGGCCAACTGTAGATTTCGAGTATATGATAAAAAATAAAT
>ERZ857965.1505-NODE-1505-length-23314-cov-3.018401_pt1 | contig 23314 bp, 20 predicted proteins | sample MGYA00519758_ERZ857965 | MGnify/ENA primary metagenome ERZ857965 (study PRJEB31778, sample SAMEA3449381) | human gut metagenome | biome: human gut; feature: human-associated habitat; material: faeces | place: United Kingdom | collected 2010/2012 ... | reverse complement strand
CTCTCATAAGTCTCCAGGACACGGACGAGCACGCGGGCGAACACATCGCCGGAGTCTACCACGGGGATGTTGAAGTCAAAGTCCTCATAAGAGGTATAGGGGGCGTCACGACGAACATCAATGTCCACGCCGGAAGCACGGGCGTGAGGGCCGACCGCACCGATGCGGATGGCATCTTCCCGCGTCAGGACGCCAACCCCCTGGGTTCTCATGGCCACGGTCTTATCAGTGGTCAGGAAGTGGGTCATGGGCTGCATCTTCACTTCCAGGTCATCCAGGGTGTCGATGATCTCCTTGCGCAGGTGATCGGGGATGTCTCGGCGGGCGCCGCCGATGGTGTTCATGGCATAGTTGACCCGATTGCCGGTGATGGCTTCCAGCAAATCCATGGTTCGTTCCCGATCGTTCCAGGAGTGCATGAACAGGCTGTCGTGGCCGATGATGTGACAGGCGATGCCCAGCCACAGCAGATGGGAGTGGATGCGTTCCAGCTCGGAGATGATGACGCGGATATACTGACCACGCTTGGGCACCTCCATGCCGGCGATGTTCTCCACGCACATGGCATAGGTCATGGCATGGGAGTGGGAGCAGATGCCGCAGACACGTTCCACCAGAACATCGGTCTGGATGAAGTTGCGTTCCTGGGCCAGCTTTTCGATGCCGCGGTGGTTGTAACCGATGAACACCTTGGCATCAGTGATCATTTCGCCGTCTACCGTAAGACGGGCATGGACCGGCTCTTCCAACGAAGGATGGTAAGGTCCGATCGGAATGGTATAGCTCATGTGTTGAACCTCCTTAACACTGCCTGTTCCCCCGCTTCCCTAACGGGGGAACAGGCATCTTGTCTACCTTTTCTATCACGGGTGCTATATGAATATAGTATTGCATTGCCAGTTTGATTATATTAAATTGTTAATTTCTTGTCAAGCGACTGTCCCCCCCTTTTCCCCTTTTCTTTCGTGTTCTTTTTACGAAAAACCCTGCTTCTTCCCCGTCCCTTTTAGGCATACAGAACAGAATTACACCCCCTTCCAGTTTCCTCGCTTCCGGCACTGGATTTCGTGGGTTGGATTTTTATAATTTTTTTGTTAACAATTTGTTCAACTTTTCCCCTGTCCGCTTCTCTTTCCCCCTATTTTACCGGTATCTGCGTTGGAAATCCGGACTCTTTTTGCAGCCCGTCTGTCATTTCTACCAAAGGTGTTTTTCGAACTTTTTTCCACTTTTTTTGAGGGAATGTCCTGGAATTTTCCGTTGGAAGGAACGGTCAGAAAAATTTTTTTCTTTTGCCCGCCACTTTTACAAAAAAAGATTGGCAGCGCATTCTTCCGCTCTGCCAATCTCCATGATTTTCTATTTTTACCTGGGGAATTCGTCCATTTTTGTCAGCGAACAGGATTCTCGATCCGTCCCATCACAGCGCCGCCATGGCCGCATTCACCTGATCTTCACAGGAGCGCATGGCCAGGATGGTCTTGGAGATCAAGTCCTCTACCGTCCACCCCAGACGCTCTGCGCCGGTGGTGATGACCTCACGGGAACAGCCTGCGGCGAAGCTGTGCTGCTTGAACTTCTTCTTCACCGATTTCAGCTCCAGATCCTTGGTGCTCTTGGAGGGACGCATCAGCGCTGTGGCCCAGATCAGGCCGGTCAATTCGTCTGCCGCAAAGAGCACCTTTTCCATCTCGTGTTCCGGCTGGATGTCCACCGTGATGCCATAGCCGTGGCTGCACACAGCGTGGATGAGGGCATCGTCCGCACCGCCCTCTCTCAGCAGCTCCGGCGCCTTGATGCAGTGCTGATCAGGGTACTGTTCAAAGTCGATGTCGTGGAGCAGCCCCACATTGCCCCAGAAATCCACGTCCTCGCCGTAGCCCAGTTCCTGGGCGTACCAGCGCATGACCCCTTCCACCGTCAGTGCGTGCTGGAGATGGAAATGATCCTGATTGTACTTGCGCAGCAGCTCCCACGCTGCCTGTCGCTCCATGGTCTGTTTCATCTTTGGTTCCTCCTTGTTTATTTCGCTAACAGATCTTTGACCACCTGGCTGGCCGCAATGAGTCCCGCCACCGGCGGCACAAAGGGCACGCTGCCCGGAGTGCTCCGGCGAGTGCTGCCCGGTTCCGGTTCCGGCTGGAACAACGTTTTGTGGGGCAGCTCGGTGGAGTAGACCACCTTCAGGTGGGTGATGCCTCGTTTTTTGAGTTCCTTCCGCATGACCCGCGCCAGTCCGTCACCAGCGGTCTTGGAAAGATCGGTGACGGTAAAGGACGTGGGGTCTAATTTGTTGCCGGTGCCCATGGCGCACAGGATGGGCGTCCCCGCCGCTTTGGCACGGGTGATCAGCTCCAATTTCCCCGTCACCGTGTCGATGGCGTCCACGATGTAGTCATACTGGGTCAGGTCGAACTGGTCAGCGGTGTCCGGCAGGTAAAAAGTTTTCCACAGCGTGACCTGGATATCCGGATTGATGTCCAGCACCCGCTCCTTGGCCACGTCCGCCTTGTCCCGTCCAATGGTGCTGTGGAGGGCGAAAATTTGGCGATTCAAATTGCTGACGCTGACCGTATCGTGGTCGATCAGATCCAGCGCCCCGACACCGCTCCGTGCCAGCGCCTCCACCACATAGCCGCCCACGCCGCCCAGGCCGAACACGGCCACCCTGGCCTGCTGCAACCGTTCAATGGCGTCTCTGCCCAGCAATAATTCCGTTCTCACAAAGGCTTCCATCTTCAACCTTCCTCCTCTGGCTTCCCCAGGGCGCTGCCCAGGGTGTCATACCACTCCAAAAACGTGTGCGCCACTCCGGCGGATTTATAGCCTACCATGGTGTCCAAGCTGACGGCGTGGATGGCTTTGAAAATATTCTTGGGCACCTGGCTGTTCTCCTCTGCCAGGGTGGCGATGAGCTGTTTCACCGCCTGCCGTTTGGAGGTACCGATGCCGTCCAGGCTCTGGGACATCTTCTCCGTCATCCGGCAGGCGCACTGGATGAATTCCAGGTCGTTGTACCGCTTCCAAGCGATGATGTCCTTCTCCTTCACGCAGTACAGGGGGCGGATCAGCTCCATCCCTGGGAAGTTGGTGCTGTGGAGCTTGGGCATCATCCCTTGGATCTGCCCGCCGTAGAGCATCCCCATCAGCGTCGTCTCAATGACGTCATCAAAGTGGTGCCCCAGGGCGATCTTATTGCACCCCAACGACTGAGCCAAGCTGTATAGGTGTCCCCGCCGCATTCGGGCGCAGAGGTAGCAGCAGTTCTTCGGCTCGCTCTCGGTGACGGCGAAGATGTCGGTGTCAAAGATCTGGATGGGAATGCCCAGCAGGGCGGCGTTCTCCTGGATCTTCGTCCGGTTCACCGGATGGTATCCGGGATCCATGACCAGATATTTCGCCTCAAAGGGCACCTCACTGACCCGCTGGAGCTGCTGGATGAGCTTGGCCTGGAGCATGGAATCCTTGCCGCCGGAGATGCACACGGCCACCCGATCTCCCGTCTGAATGAGTTCGTATCGCTTCACCGCGGCGATGAAGGGGTTCCACAGTTCCTTCCGGTATTTTTTCACAATGCTGCGCTCGATGAGCTGCAATCGGCTGAGTTGACGTGCCATCTCTTTTGCCTCCATGTTTCGTGTTGTCCACCATGATACCACAATCGCCGCTAAAATACTACCAATTCACTATGAAATACCGCTGTTTTTGCATGGCGTCTTTTGGGATGCAACAAACCGGACTTTAATGCCCTCTTTTCAGTTAGCTGTGCCTTACTGCCGGTTCCACATAAGGGGTTCCAAATCCCATGATTTTCTTTCTATTTTGACGGATTTTATCTCCATTTTGTAACCTTTTCCTCCTTTTTCTAATCAGACTGTCACCTTGACTTCATAAGGAAAACATGGTATCTTAAGAATATCTTAAAATTTTTGCTTTATAATTTTTGTGTTTATAGAAACTCCCCTTTTGGAGGAACTTATGGTTTTTACATCTTTCTCATTTTTGGGTTTTCTGGCGCTGTCCGTCCTGGCCTTCTGCCTGACCCCCAGACGCCGCCGCTCCCGTGACATCCTGCCGTCCGGAAAGCACTTCCAGTCCAAACGCCACGCCACCGCACTCCCCCCACGGGGCTACGTCCTGCTGGGGTTCAGCCTGGTGTTTTACGCTTTCGCCGGCTGGAAGAAGTTGATCTTCCTGCTCCTCACCGCCCTTTTTGTCTGGCTGTGCAGCCGGCAGATGGGGCAGGTTTATGACAATATGAATGACGCCCTCAGCCGCCTGCAAGACCGGCAGGAAAAGGCCGCCGTCCAGAAGCGCCACCGGAAGCGGTGCCGCCGCCTGGCTGCCTTCGGCATCGTCATCCTGCTGGTGCTCTACAGCTACTGCAAATACGGCGCCATGCTGGTGGAAGCCATCCGCAGCCTGCTGGTGAACCTGGGCAAGGGCGGCCCTCTCTCCGCCTGGGAGGTCATCGTCCCCTTGGGGCTGTCCTACTACACCCTGTCCCTCATCGGCTACCTCCTGGATGTCTACTGGCGCAAGCAGGAGCATGAGAGCAACTTTGCCCTCTTTCTCCTCTGCGTCTGCTATTTCCCCCAGATCTTGCAAGGACCTATCCCCCGCTATCGCCTGTTGCGCAAGGAGTTTTTAGAGGATACCTCCGTCACCTCTCAACGGCTCTGCCGAGGGACGCAGCTCATTTTATGGGGTTATTTTAAGAAGCTGGTCATCGCTGACCGGCTGAACCTTTTCATCACCGGCGTCCTGGGCAGCTACCAGCTCTACGATGGCCTGGCCTTCTGGGTCACTGCCCTCTTTAGCACCTTCCAGCTCTACGCCGATTTCTCCGGCTGCATGGACATCGTCCAGGGCATCTCCGAGCTGTTCGGCATCACGGTGGAGAAGAACTTCGACCACCCCTTCACCTCCCGCAGCGTAGCGGAGTGGTGGCGCCGGTGGCACATCACGCTCTGCCAGTGGATGAAGGATTATGTCTACTTTCCCCTGGCCGTCTCCCCCCACCTCATCAAGGTCAGCGGCAAGCTGAAAAAGCACTTTGGCGCCAAGGCGGGGAAGAACTTTGTGACCATCGTCACCATCGGCGTGGTCTGGCTGCTCACCGGCCTGTGGCACGGGGTCAAGGTGTGCTACCTGATCTGGGGGCTTTACTACGCCCTGTTCCTCATCATCGACACCATCGCCCAGCCCAAGCGGCTCACCGTGCGTCTGGGCATCGACGGAGACAGCCCCGCCTGGCAGCGGTTCCAGATGGTGCGCACCACCCTGATCTTCTCGGTCGGACGACTCATCACCGTCCCCGATGATTTTTCCATCTCCCTGCACTTGTTTCAGGGGATGTTCACCCACTTCAACCCCTGGATCTTCTGGGACGGCTCCCTGCTGACCGCCGGGCTGGACGGCGCGAACTTCCTCCTCTCCCTGCTCCTCATCACCCTCCTGCTGGTGGTGGAGCACAGCCAGGTGACCCGCGGCTCCATCCGAGATCGGGTGGCCACGCTGAAGCTGCCGGTGCGGTGGGCGGTCTGGTACGGCCTGCTGGCGGGCATCCTCATCTTGGGCATCTACGGCCCGGGCTACAGCGCCAGCAGCTTCGCCTATATGAACTTCTGACATTTCCATTGATAAATAAAGGAGAACGACACCATGAAAGAAAAATTGACGGCATTACTGAAGGAAAACTTCTCTGAGATCGACTTCACCGAATCGGACGCCCTGGTAGACGATGGCATTTTGGAATCCATGACCCTGGTGGAGATCATCGCCACCATCGCTCTGGAGCTGGGCATCACCATCCCCTATGAGGAGGTCATCCCCCAGAACTTCAACTCCCTTGACGCCATGGCGGCTATGCTGGAAAGGTTGGAGGAAGCATGATAACTCTGGTAGACGCCCTGTACCGGAACGGTGCAGAGCGGCCGGACAAGGTGGCACTGATCTTCCGTGACCAGCAGGTGACCTACGGCCAGCTGCTGGAACAGGCTGCCCTGCTGGGGGGCTACCTCCAAGCCCAAGGCATCCAGCCTGGCGACCGAGTCATGCTCACCGGCGCATCCCGTCCGGAGTACGTCATTGCCCTCCTGGCCGTCCAGCTCATGGGCGGCGTCACCGTACCGGTTGACCGGAACCCACTCAAGACCACGCTGGCATACATCGCCCAGCTCACCGACGCCAAACTCTACCTGTCCACCAACAAAAAGGTGCCGGAGGGGCTGCCCTATGTGCGCTACGTTGATGCTCTGGAAGCCGCCAACGCCCTGGGACAGAAGGCAGCTCCCCCCCCAGAAGACCCCGACCGCATCGCAGAGCTGCTTTTCACCACCGGCACCACCGGACGTCCCAAAGGCGCCACCCACACCCTCCGGTGCATCTCCGCCAATATGCACAACACCTACACCGGCATCGGGATGCGCAGCGATGATATTCTGCTGCTGCCCCTGCCCCTGAACCACTCCTTCGGGATGCGGGTGCTGCGAGCTATGCTCTGGGCAGGGGGCACCATCGTGCTGCAAAACGGGTTTGGCTTCGGTCGGGAGACAGAGCTGAACATCCACCAGTATCACTGCACCGCCATGGCCTGCGTCCCCGCCTCCATGGACTTGATGCTCCAGCAGATGGGGAACGACCGTGCCCAGCAGGTCTTTGGGAAGCTGCGCTACATCGAGTTCGGCGCCGGCTCCCTGAGCATCCAGCGGAAGAAGTTTTTAAGCCAGCTGCTGCCCCACACAGAGCTGTTCAACGTCTGGGGCTCCTCGGAGACGGGCGGCTGCCTGTTCCTCCATGTGAACCGGCATTTGGATCATGTGTCCGCCGTGGGACGCCCGTTGGAGGGCATCCAGGTGCGCCTGCTGGATCAGGAGACCGGAACCCCCCTGGAGGGCATCGGCCCCGACGTCGTGGGGCGGCTGGCGCTCCAAGGCCAGATGCAGATGGTGGGCTATTGGGGGCTGCCGGAGCAGACCGCCGACGCCTTGCAAGATGGCTGGCTGGTGACCAACGACCTGGTGTGGCGGGACGAGGACGGCTTCGTGTATATGCTGGGTCGTGCTGACGACATCATCAATGTAGGCGGCGAGAAAGCCTCCCCCATCGAGATCGAAAACACCGCCTCCCTCTGCCCCGGTATTCGGGAGTGCGCCTGCATCGGCGTGGAGGATGTGGGCGGTGTGCTGGGGGAAGTGCCTGCCCTGTACCTGGTGGCAGAATCGGCGGATTTTGATCCGGCCGATGTGACCAAATTCCTCACCCCCAAGCTGGAGAGCTATAAGCTCCCCAAAAAATTCGTCTTTGTCAACGCCTTGCCCCGCAATGCCATGGGCAAGCTGGATCGAAAGGAGCTGCGTAAGATGTGGTCTGATTCCGGCGACATGAACTTGACCAACCCCACCTTCGAGACCATCCTGAACCGGCACAGTATCCGCCACTTCACCGATCAGCCCATCCCCCGCCGGCTGTTGGAAGCGGTGGTCAGCGCCGGTTACCACGCCCCCAGCAGCAAAAACTTGCAGACCTGGCGGTTCACCGTGCTGACCAATCAGGCAGAGATTCAGGCGCTGAAAGAGCTGATCGCCGCCACCGCCCAGCGAGTCGGTTCCTTCTTCTTCGGCTACAACAACCCCCAGGCGGTCATCCTAGTCTCCAACGATCAGCGCAACCCCAGCAGCATCCAGGACTCCGCCTGTGCGGTGGAGAACATCCTCCTGGCCGCCACTTCCTTCGGACTGGGCGCCACCTGGATCAACGCCCTGCGCACCATTTGCGATGAGCCGGAGATCCGCACCAAGCTGGACGAGTACGGCATCCCCCAGACCCACACCGTCTGGTCTACCATCGTCCTGGGCTGGCCCGCTCGTGAGCCGAAACCCATCGTGAAAAACCCCAACGTGGTTCATTTTGTGGACTAAATGAACCTTCCCCCCGAATTTCTCAGACACGGAGGTTGTAACAAATGAAATGGAAACCATACTTCGCCCGTGCTGGGAAAGGGCTGGCCTTTTTCCTCATCGCCGCCCTGCTTTTCTGCCTTATCACCCGCATCTTCACCCCCAAGTGGAGCGGCTATTGGAAAAGCAGTGACACACTGACCGGCTTCTACCAGCTGGAGGAGGACTCCATCGACACCCTCATCATCGGCAGCAGCCAGGTCATCAGCGGCGTCTCCCCCATGGAGCTGTACCAAAATCAGGGCATCTCCGCCTACAGCCTAGGTACGGAGCGGCAGCCGGTGCTCTGCTCCTACACCCTGCTCAAGGAGGCGCTGGATACCCAGCCCAACCTGAAGGCGGTGATCTTTGAAGTCACCGAGCTGTTCAACGTCTGTGACGAGGCCAGCTACCGGAAGGGGCTGGACTACCTGCCCCTGAACGCCAACAAGTGGGAGGCCATCCAAAGCCATGTGGCCTGGGCGGAAAAGCGGGAACAGGAGCAGAACGGCGAGGCAGCGCCCACCGCCTTGAGCTATGTCCTGCCCATCATCGCCTACCACGACCGGTGGAACCAGTTGGAAAAAGCGGACTTCACCTACTGGCGTGAGGATCGCACCGACCCTTATCGGGGATTCTCCATCCAGACCAACCAGGGCGCCAAGGGCACCTATGAACCATTGGACGAGGACGCCTCCGCCGCCCTGGCTCAGCCGGAGCCGGAAGCCATGGAGGCTTTCACCAACCTGGTCAGCTTATGCAAGGAGCGGAACATCGACCTGATCCTGCTCAAGACGCCCCGCTCGGACTGGACGCTGGAGGAGTACAACACCACCCAGCTGCTGGCTCAGCAGAACGACCTGCCCTTCCTGGATTTCAACCTCCCCCAGCTCCAAAAGGCCATCGGGTACGACTACACGGTGGACAACCTCTATCGCTCTCCCACCCATCTGAACTTGTCCGGCGCCCAGAAGGTCACCGCCTACTTGGGCGACTACCTGGCTGACCATTGCAACGTAGCGGATGTCCGTGGCACACAGGCAGCAGAGGCGTTGGAGATGGAGCTGCCGGTGTACCTGGACGGGGTGGAGGACGGCAACCTGTACCTGAAAGAGGACTTGGCCAACTTCCTCTTGGCCTGCCAGAAGGGGCGCTACTCCGTCCTGCTGGCGGTCAACAACAAGGACGGCAACTGTGCCTTCCCGCAAGCCTACCAAGACGCCCTCACCGGCCTGGGGCTGGACACCCGCTTCTGTGACGGCGGCAACTACATCGCCGTGCTGGAGTGCGGCACCATCCCCCTTCAACAGTGGGGCGGAGCCGCCCTGTCCCAGTCCCTGACCCTAGCGGACGGCGCTTACGCCACCCTGACCAGCAGCACCTCCAGCGGCACCCTCTCCATCGGCGGCGAAGAAGTGGACGCCAACGATCCTGGGCTGAACATTGTGGTCTACAATCACGAGACCGGCCAGGTGGTGGACGCCATCGCCTGCAACATGGAGGAAAAAGTCCTGGACAAAAAGACCGGCGAGACCGGTCTGATGCCTGTCCTGCGCCGATAACGTCAACAAAACGACCCTCCCAGCCAGTTGGGAGGGTCGTTTTTGTCACATTGTAAACCTAGCAATATTTTTGGTTGACAATCAACCACAGCCGGTGTATACTCTTTCTCGACAAGAAAACAAGAGAGGTGTTTTTTATGGAAAACAATCGCTGGTCGATTCAAGACCTGACCCGAATGGCGCTGCTGACCGCTCTGTTGTGTGCCTCCGCCTATATTGCCTTCCCCATCCCCATCACCCTGGTCAACGTCACCGCCCAGACCTTTGTCCTGAACCTGGTGGCGCTGCTGCTGACCAAGGAGCAGGCTGGCGTCACCGTGGCCCTGTGGATTCTGCTGGGTGCCATCGGCGTGCCGGTGTATTCCGGCGGACGTGGGGGCTTCAGCGAATTGGCCGGCCCTACCGGCGGGTTCATCGTGGGCTTCCTCATCGCCGCCTGGCTCATCGCCTGGCTGAAGGGGGACAACCCCAGCCCCAGCCGTGCTCTGGTACTCACCTTCATCGGCATCCCCATCATCGACCTGCTGGGCGCCGCCTGGTACGCCGTCTTCGCACAGATCCCCCTCACCACCGCCCTGCTGACCACAGCGCTGCCCTTCCTGCCCGGCGACATCATCAAGGCCGTGGGTGCGGTGCTGGTCTACCTGCCCTTGCGGAAGGCCCTGCGGCAGTTCAGCAAGTGACGAAAATGCCTGCTAAGCTGTCATGCTCCAGAGCCACCTGGAGCCGAGGCAGCACCTCCCCCGCCGACTGGTATAGATAACCGGCCAGGGCGGGCATCCGGAAGGTTTGAGCCAGCGCCCACGCTCCCTGCTCCACCACCCGCCGCAATCCGTTGGAGGACAGGGGGGACAGGCGCCGATGCAGCTCCGCTCGTTCTTCCGCTGTGATGGACAGCTCCAACACATCCCGCCCCAGCAGGCACCGCCCCAAAGCGTTCTGGAACACGGGCTGGTAGAGGTTGAGGAGCAGATCCTCATAGTCCGGTGAGGCGGCGTTCAACACACACTCCACCGCCCCTCGGTCGAAGCAATTCAGCAGCCGATTCTCCGCCGCCAGATGGGTGAGATAGCCGTTCAAAAAGCGGATTCCTTCCAACCCTTCTCTGACGGGCAGGAACAGCTGATAATCTATGGTGCAGCCTATCATGTGGGGCATGAATTGGGGCTGATAGGTGTGGAAAAAAGCCAGAATATTGGCTGCCGTCTCCCGATACGCCCGATTGGTCACCACCGGCGGATGGGCGCAGACGTACTGATATAATTTCAGCCCCTCCTGCACCTGCTGGTTCACCCGTTCCAGCCCCCGCTGTATCACCTGATCCAGATCTCCCCGCAGCAACTGTTCCTGTGGGTCTTTCTCCCCGTACAGCCCCTGTCCAATCAAATCATTCACTCCTTTGAGCAGCTCCTGCGCCACCTCTATTGGCACGGAGCTGCTCTCTGCCATGGTGTAGTGCTGCCCCTGCCGTTGGAGCAGCCCCCAGAGTCGAGTCTCCACCGCTGCCGCTTGGGACGCCGTAAAGGGGCGGGTCAACGCCTTGTCCATCTCACCAATCCCCCTTCCAGTCCAAATCGGTCAGCGCCTCCACCGGCACCCCCGCCAAATACTCCGTGGCGCCCTGCGCCACCCCGTCAAAGAGCCGCTTCATGCCGTCCAGCACCTCCCGATCCGTGAGCCGGTCTCGGCACTCGTTTTTGAAGTAGTAGAACAGCGCTTGCAGCTCCCCCAACGTCTCCTCGTAGTTGGCCGGACAGAGGAAGGGCGAGTCGCAAAAGCGCTCCGCCAGCAGGTGGAGCACCCCGTCCCCGAATTCCACCCGTCCCGTGGCTTCCAACGCCTCCTGCCGCTGCTGGAGCAGGGAAAGCATCTGCTGCTCCGTCAGCACCAGCCCGTACTGGCTGGTAATCTGGTTGGCCTGGGTCAGCGCCTGGATGGAGCGGGTCAGCGCTGGTTGGCTGAATGATTGCAGCTGTATCCTATCCATTGAAATCACCTCCCATTCTTATTACTACAACGGCGGGAAAAGGACAAGCCTTGAAATTTCCGCCGTTTTGTGGTAATATAAAAGCAGAAAAGAAGAAAAAAATGCAGTTGTCTTGGAACAACTGCGCTGTTTCCCTCCCTGCCCCAATCCTTCCCTTTACAACCTTCCCATTCCGTGCTACAATGAGTTGGAAATGAGGTACTCCCCCAGCAATCGCTGAAACCGCTTTTGAAAGCTGATGCCCTCTGTATTTCGATTGCAGAAGGACGTTGGCTTTTTCTGCATTTTTAGGAGGAAGCAATCATCATGAACGAACGAATCCGAGCTTACCGCGATACCCTCTTGCTCTCCCTCATCGCCCTCCCCTTAGGGCTGGCCATCGGCGCCATGGACGCCCTCTTTGGTCGGGTGCTGCTGTCGGTGACCGCCTTCCGCATGGCGCACGTTTATTCTCTGCTCCCCTTCCTGGGCTTGGTGGGCGTGGGCATCGTCTGGGGCTACCAGAAGGTGGGCGGCACCAGCGGCAAGGGCATGACCCTGCTCTTTGAAGCCGGTCACGGCGACACCCAGGACATCCCCCTCCGGCTCATCCCCCTGGTCATGGTCAGCACCTGGCTGACCCACCTGTTCGGCGGCAGCGCCGGACGAGAAGGGGTGGCCGTCCAGATCGGCGGCACCTTGGCGCACTCCATCGGCAAGCGCCTGCCCATCCCCAACGCCGGAAAGCAGCTGCTCCTCACCGGCATGGCCGCCGGCTTCGCCGGCCTGTTCCGCACCCCCATCGCCGCCACCTTTTTCGCCCTGGAAGTGCTCACCGCAGGCGTGTTGGAGTATTCCGCTCTCCTGCCCGCTCTGGTGGCCTCCTTCAGCGCCAGCGCCTGTTCCGGCCTGCTGGGGCTGGAGAAATTCACCGTGGCACTCACCGACCAGGTCGCCTTCTCCGCCCCGTTGGTGGGCAAGCTGCTCCTGTTCGGCCTGGTCTTTGGCATGGCGGGCGGCCTGTTTGCCTTTGCCCTGCACAAGCTCAAGGCACTTTTCGCCCAATACTTGCCCAATCCGCTGCTGCGCATCTTCCTGTTCGGTGTCCTTGTCAGCGGCTTCTCCCTTCTCTGCTGGGAGGGACGCTACTCCGGTCTGGGCACCAATCTGATTGCCATGAGCTTTGACAGCGGCATCTTTTCCTGGGACTTCGCCTTGAAATGGATCTTCACCGTGGTCACCCTGGCCGCCGGCTTTCAGGGCGGTGAAGTGACCCCGTTGTTCTCCATCGGCGCCTCTTTGGGCGTCCTGCTGGGGACGCTGTGCGGCCTGCCCACCGCCTTCGTAGCCGCCCTGGGCTACGCCGCCGTCTTTGGCAGCGCCAGCAACACCCTGCTGGCGCCTATGCTCATCGGCGGGGAGGTCTTTGGCTTTGCCTACCTGCCCTACTTCTTCGTGGTCTGCGCCGTGGCCTACCTGTGCAACGGCGGCAGCTGCATTTACCCCCTGCAAAAGGGGCGCTGACTGCCCTGCGGAAATCCCAATAGGAGGGACACATATGGACGTATTCTATCAGCTCATCGGCCTGGGTGCTCTGGCCGCCATGGCGCTGAGCTTCTACCAAAAAGGCAAGCGCCAGATCATGGTCTGGCAGATGGCCGCTTTCGCCTGCTTCATCCTCCACTACGGCCTGATCGGCGCTCTGTCCGGCGCCCTGTGCAACGTGGTGCAGATCCTCTCCATGCTGCTCTTTGCTGCTCGTGACCGGTTTCATTGGCCTGTCCTGGCCGCCGCCATCCCCATCTTCCTGTGCTACGGCGTTCTGGGCTGGTACTCCTACGAATCCCCCCTGGCTCTGCTGCCGGTCATCGCCTCCCTGATTGGGATGCTCCCCTTTTTCCAATCCAAGGAGACGGTCATCAAGATCGCCGCTATGATTAGCGACAGCCTGTGGCTCATCTACACCCTCGCCGTCCACTCCTACTCCGGTGCGCTGACCAACGTGCTCTTGATCGTGACCACCTTCGGTTCCCTGTTGGTGGGGCGGAAGCAGAACAACGCAGAATGAACGAAAAACGGACTTCCGTCAGGAAGTCCGTTTGATGGTGTCGACAAAGTCGACACCATCTCTCAAAAATGCGAGCATTTTTTCGAACCTTGCAGCCTGGTGCATGCACTCACTATGTTCGCACACTTACCAGGCTGAGAAGTAAAAAAACCGACGTACATGCCGCCAGTTTTTTCAACTCGATTTTTTTCCGTCCTCAAGAGGACGGAACTCTGCGAGGCTCTTGTATTATACAAGAATGAGCAGCTTTTCCAAGTCAAAACCGGACTTCCTTTGGAAGTCCGGTTTTTGCTTTTAAACTTTACTTTTCTTCTTGGCCTTGTACGCCGCTTCGCCAGCCTTGGCCGCAGCCGCCACTGCGCCGCCCAGAGCCAGCAGGCCGATGACGTTGGGGATGACCATGAGGTTGTTGAAGAAGTCGGTCAGCTCCCACACCAGGTCGTTGGACAGGATGGAGCCCAGGAACAGGAAGATCATGGCCAGGACGGAATAGATCTTGTCCGCCTTCTGACCGAACAGATACTTGACGTTGATGCGGCCGAACAGGTTCCAGCCCAGGATGGTGGAGAAGGCAAAGAAAAGCAGGCAGATGGCCACAAAGCCGTTGCCGAGGCTCTCGCCAAAGACCATGCCAAAAGCGATCTGTGCCATGTTGGTCTTGGTCACGCCGTCCACAGCGCCCTGTGCCAGGATGCCGTTGCCAGCGTACAGGGTGCTGATGACCACCAGAGCGGTGAGGGTCAGGACAACGAAGGTGTCGATGAACATACCGACCATGGCAACGGTGCCCTGGTCATGGGGCTTTTCCACCTTTGCCAGCGCATGGGCGTGGGGGGTGGAGCCCATGCCGGCTTCGTTGGAGAACAGACCCCGCTTTGCGCCCTGGCTGATGGCGGTCTTGAGGGCATAGCCCAGGCTGCCGCCGATGATGGCGTTGGGCGTGAAGGCATAGCGGAAGATCATAGCAAAGGTTTCCGGAATGTACTGGATGCGGCAGGCCAGCAGCACCAGACCGCCCAGCAGATAGATGCAGGCCATGACCGGCACCAGCTTTTCGGTGACCGAGGCGATACGGTGGATGCCGCCCAGGAAGATGAAGCCGGCGACCGCAGTGACCAGCAGGCCGATGACCCAAGAGGGCACATGGAAAGCGGCGGCACAAGTTTCGCCGATGGAGTTGGACTGAACCATGGAACCCATAAAGCCCAGCGCCAGGGTGATAGCGATGGCAAAGAAGGCGGAGAGGAACTTGCCGAACTTGTTGTCAAAGGCACGGCGGATGTAGTAGACGGGGCCGCCCACCACGTTGCCATCTTCGCCCACAACACGAGTCTCCTGCGCCAGGACGGCTTCGGAGTAGATGGTGGCCATGCCGAAGAAGGCGATGAGCCACATCCAGAACAGGACGCCAGGGCCACCCACCAGGATGGCGCCGCAGGCGCCGACGATGTTGCCGGTACCTACCTGGGCGGCCACAGCAGTAGCCAGAGCCTGGAAGGAGCTGATGCCGCCGGACTGCTTGCCGCCCCGCAGGGAGAAGCCGCCGAACACCCGGCGCATCCCCTCACCCAGGCAGCGCACCTGGACAAAGCGGGTGCGGATGCTGTAGTAGAGGCCGCAGCCCACCAGCATGACGATCAGGATGTAGTCAGACAGATAGGCGTTGGCCGTCTGCACGAGTTTCAATAATGTGTCCATGTTGTTTTTCTCCTCTTTTCAATCAGGTAAAATGCACAAAAAAACAGTTGCCACATCTGTGACAACTCCAGAGAACAGCCTATGAAACAGAACCAAACGACAGAGACTTGCGCACCTGCGCAAATCTCGACTCGCTCTGTCCGTTTGCCTGAGAGATTCAGCCGCGCCCTTGCGGCCTTGCACCTTCGGCACTCAATTCAATGAGATTCTCCAGAGTTCCCTCCCCGCCCAGTCTCCGAACACCCTGTTCCAATTCTAAGCGGTTCTTTGGGAGATATTTTTTGACAAAGGTTATTATAGTCCCTTTCTCCCCCTTTTGCAACCCCATTTTGCAAGTTTTCATGCTTCTCCTTCAAAAAAGGAGAGGGACAGTCAAGTTCCCTCTCCACTTCTGTTGAAAAATGTCAATTTTAACGGAGCACTTGCATCATGTGCCGCTGCTCACAGCGCCGCCTCTGCCACCAAGGCTTCCGGATCGGCGTCGGGCAGGTCTAACCCTTCACAGCGGATGGTATGGAATTCCGGAATGCTGAACATGGCTTGGAACACGGTCTGGATGTACTCCTCCCCCAGGTGATGTGCGCCCACAAAGCCGCCGGCGGTGCTGATGTAGACCGCTTTCTTGGCCTTGCACAGCCCCTGGGTCTCATAGCCCACATAGTGGAAGGTGATGCCCGTGACGCAGACGTGTTCCAGGTACACCTTCAGGATGGAGGGGAAGCTCAAGTCCCAGTAGGGCGCCGCCACCACGATCTCATCCGCCTGTGCGAAGGTTTTGGCGATGTCGGTGCGTTTCCGCTCCACCGTCTCCTGGCAGCTCAGAGGCGCCAGATCCAGCTCATAGAGCTTCTGGTGGTTCACCTGCACATCCTCCAAGGTGTCCAAATAGCGTCGTGCCAATTTCAGTGTGCGGGACTGTTCCCCATGCACACAGCAGTCGATCAGCAGCACGGTTCTTGCCATGGAAGTCATCTCCTTTTTCCGGTTTGTTTTCTTCTACTATAGCACAAAAAGTCCCGTTTTTTCAACGGCTCATTGGCAAAAAAGACGTGTCCGCCGAAACGGACACGTCTTTACTAGATGCGTTTATTTCAGGATTCTCACCCGAATGATGTTATCCAGCCCCTCGATGGCCTCGATCATGGAATCGCCTACCTTGCGGTCGATGTCGATCATGGTGTAGGCCAGCTCCTTCTTGGACTTGTTGATGAGGTTTTCCACGTTGATCTCCAGGTCGGAGAACAGCTTGACGATGGAGCTGAGGACGGTGGGCACGTTCTTGTGGATGACGCAGATGCGGCAGTCACCGGAACGGCGCATGGTCAGGTTGGGCAGGTTCACCGAGTTGGTGATGTTGCCGTTTTCCAAATAGTCCCGCAGCTCGTCTGCCGCCATGATGGCGCAGTTGGTCTCGCTCTCCGGCGTGGAAGCGCCCAGGTGGGGCATGGCCACCACATTCTTGGTCTGCACCAGGCGATTGTCTGGGAAGTCGGTGATATACTTGGCCACACGACCGGACTCCAACCCCTCAATGATGGCGTCATCGCTGACCAGCCCGCCGCGAGCCAGATTGATGATGCGCACGCCGCCCTTCATCTTGGACACGGCGTCCTGGTCGATGATGTTGGCGGTGGACTTGTTGAAGTGCAGGTGCAGGGTGATATAGTCGGACTGACGGAAGATGTCATCCAGGTCAGTCACATGCTCGATGCGGGTGTTCAGGGACAGGGCGTGGTCGACGGACAGATACGGGTCGTAGCCCAGCACGTGCATCCCCAGGTTGATGGCAGCGTTGGCCACCTTGGCGCCGATGGCACCCAGGCCGATGATGCCCAGGGTCTTGCCCACCAGCTCAGGGCCGACGAAGGCCGCCTTGCCCTTCTCCACCACCTTGGTCACGTCCACACCGTCCGCCACCTGCTGGCGTACCCACTGGATGCCGCCCAGCAGGTCACGGGAGGCCAGAAGCAGGTCAGCGATGAGCAGTTCCTTGACGGCGTTGGCGTTGGCGCCAGGGGTATTGAAAACCGCAATGCCACGGGCGTTGCACTGGTCGATGGGAATGTTGTTGGTGCCGGAGCCTGCTCGGGCGATGGCCAGCAGCTCATCAGGAAAATCAAAGCCGTGGAGGTCGGCGGAGCGGAGGATCAAGCCTTCATAGCGGGTCTCCTCCTTGCTCACCTGATACCGGCCGGGATCCAGACGACGCAGGCCAGCGGGTGCGATCTTATTCATGACTTGTACGCGATACATACTTCAGACCTCCCTTTCTCAATGTTCCCGATCGAACTTCCGAATGAAGTCGCACAGCTTTTCCACGCCTTCTACCGGCATGGCGTTGTAGATGGAGGCGCGCATCCCGCCCACCTTCCGGTGCCCCTTCAGGTTGTGGAAGCCAGCCTCGGTGGCGGCAGCCACAAACTTGGCGTCCATCTCGTCGCTGTCGCTACGGAAGGTCACGTTCATGTCGCTGCGGGAGCCGGGTTCGGCCACGCAGTGGAGGAGCTTGGAGTTGTCCAGGGTATCATAGAGCATCTGCGCCTTGCCGTACTTGATGCGTTCCATACCGGGCACGCCGCCCTGGCTTTCCAGCCATTCCAGGGTCAGGCCCAGCATGTAGATGCACCAGCAGGGAGGCGTGTTATACATGGAGTGCTTTTCGATCATCTTATCATAACGGAGCATCAACGGGGTATCCGGCAGGTGGTGACCGGCCAGAGCCTTGTTGACGATGACGATGGTCAGACCGGCAGGCGCCAGGTTCTTCTGAGCACCTGCGTAGATGATGCCATATTGGGACACATCCACCACACGGCTGGCAATGTCCGAGGACATATCGCACACCAAGGGCACGTCACCGGTTTCGGGGACGTACTGCCACTCCGTGCCATAGATGGTGTTATTTGCGCAGTAATAAAAGTAGCTTGCCTCCGGGTCCAGCTTCAATTCACTCTGGGTGGGAATATAGGTGTGGTTCCGGTCGGCAGAGGAGGCGGCCAGATTGATCTTGCCGTACTTCTGAGCTTCTTCGTAAGCGATGTTGGAAAAGTTGCCGGTCACCGCATAGTCCGCTTTGCCTGTCTTGCCGATCAGGTTCATGGGGATGGCGGAGAACTGGGTGGAAGCGCCGCCCTGGAGGAACAAGATCTCATAATCCTCCGGAACATTCATCAGACGGCGGAACCGCTCCTGGGCTTGGTCAAAAATGTCCTGGAATACCTTGGAGCGATGACTCATCTCCATGACGGACATCCCACAGCCGTGGTAATTGGTGATCTCGGCACCTGCTTTTTGCAGCACCTCCAGCGGAAGCATGGAAGGGCCTGCGGAAAAATTATAAATACGATCTCCCATAGTGAAAGATCTCCTTTCTGACCGGGCTTCAAACTCACCCGTGTCCTGAATTTGCCGCACTACCCAGCTTCAACCTCACTGGGCAGCAGAGTCGGCATTTCTATTATAGCACTCTGCCCACACAATACCAGCTCCCTTTTCGCCAAAAATACCGCTTTGTTGGCCAGATTTTCCCCACCCGTTTTTGTGTATTTCGCCCAACTGCACCTACGAAGCCCACGACAAAAAGGAGAGAGCCGAAGCTCTCTCCTTCTCTTTTGCATCATGCTCACCACCACAGCCATTCATATGTGAAGCGCACCTTGCTGCTCCGGCCGCACAAGTTCCGCAGGCTGATCTCCTCCCCGTTGTTGACGATCAACGTGTGGTCAGAAACCGTCCCTACGAAATAGGTCAGGTCGGGCATCTCTCGGTCAAAGCCGGAGACGATCATGGCACCGTCCTCCCCGTAGCTGAGGGTCTCGTTCCCCTCCAGCTCGGTCTGGACGCCGGCGCCGAAGTTGTAATAGATGGTCTTTTCCACATAGATGCTGTGGTGTTTGATCTCGTAACAGTCGATCACGGGACTTTTGTTCACGCTGTGGACAAAACCCACGCTGAACCAATCCCCCTCCGCCATGGGATACCGGCCATAGGTCTGGCCGGTATCGGCGCTGCGCAGCACCAGGTACCAGCCCTGGTTCCCCAGGGCGGTCACCAACGCTGCGTTCAGCAGGAGCAGAAGGGTCAATCCCAGACAGACGCTTCCCTTTTTCACCCTTCGCTCGCCTTGCTTTTCCGGCGCTTGTTCTCGATGATCTGCACGATCAGCACGATCGCCAGCGCAGCCAGACCAGCCAGGTCGGACAGGGTGCCCGGGATGAGCAGAGCCAGACCGCCTGCGGCGCAAAGGATACGGAAGAAGGGATTGACCTCGTGGATGAGGTAGCCTTCCAGCGCAACACTGATAGAGATCATGCCGATAAAGCTGCTGACCGCAATGAGAACAACTTCATACCAGACCGTGTCGATAAAGAGCATCGCCGGATTCAGCGCAAAGACGTAGGGGACCAGGAAGGCGGCGATAGCCAGACGAGATGCGTTCAGTGCCGTGCGCATGGGACGGGATTTCGCGATGGCAGAGCCTGCGTAGGCGGCCAATGCAACGGGCGGAGTGATGTCGGCCACGATGCCGAAGTAGAACACGAACATATTGGCAGCCATAGCGCTCATGCCCATGCCAGTGGTCAGGATGGGGGCGCAGGTGGTGGCCATGATGACGTAGTTTGCCGTGGTGGGGACGCCCATGCCCAGGATGATGCAGGTGATCATGGTGAGCACCAGGGCGATCATCAGGTTGTTGCCAGCAATGCCGACAATGGCGCTGATGAAGATCTGACCCAGGCCGGTCATGGTGACCACGCCAGCGATGATGCCGGCGATGCCGCAGGCGATGGCGATGGACAGGCAGTTCTGAGCGCCGGAAGCCAGGGCGGAGAAGAAGGTCTCCACATCCATGGCGTGGCATTCCTCCTCCAATTCCTTCAGGCTTGCCGCTCTGTTGCCTGTGGCGTTCTTCTCCATCAAGCGGAAAACGTAGGGCACCAGTGCCACTGCAATGCAGAGGATGGTGGAGATGATGGCGGAACGTGCCATGGTCTTGCCGCTGATGATGAGCCAGACCAGCACGACCAAGGGGATGAGCAGGTACAGACGGGGCAGCAGGCTCTTGAGCTTGGGCAGCTCATCTCTGGACAGCCCCTTCAGACCCAAGCGCTTTGCCCGAAAGTGAACCATGAGGAAGATGCCGGAGAAATACAGGAACGCCGGCAGGATGGCACGGACGACCACTTCTGCATAGTCCACGCCGATCATTTCCGCCATCAGAAAGGCGGCAGCGCCCATGATGGGGGGCATGATCTGGCCGCCGGTGGAGGCGGCCGCTTCCACCGCTCCGGCGAATTCTCCGGGATAGCCGGTCTTTTTCATCATCGGGATGGTGACGGAGCCGGTGGTAACGGTGTTGCCCACGGAGGAGCCGGAGACCATGCCGCACAGAGCGGAGGAGATGACAGCGACCTTCGCAGGGCCGCCGCTGGCCCAGCCGGCGATGCGGTTGGCGCAGGCGATGAAGAAATCGCTGATGCCGGTGGCCTCCAGGAAGGCGCCGAAGATGATGAACAGGACGATAAAGGTGGAACAGACACCGATGGGGGTGCCGATGACACCAGTGGTGGTATAGAACAGGTTGTAGATGAGATTGCGCAGGGCGGTCTTGGGGTTATTATTGGTGAGCCACCAGGCGCCGTAGACGGTGAACAGCCCCACGACCACGATGAGCGGAATGCCGGTGGAGCGGCGGCACAGCTCCACCACAAAGGCGTAGATGACAAAGCAGCTGGCCACGCAGAGGATGGGCAAGCCCACCACACGGCGGCAGCACTCCGCCAAAACCAAGATGCCGATGACGCCCAACACGATCTCCAGATCGGTGATGCGGGTGGCACGCTGGAGGATGCTCTGATTATTGATAACGAAATAGAAAAAGCTGCAAGCGCCGACCAGTGCTAGAATGATGTCATACCAGGGAATGCGATTGACCTTGCCTGGATGCCCCTTCCGTGCCGGATACAGGGCAAAGACAAACAGAATGACCAACCCCAAGAACAAAGGTCGTCGGAACTGTTCTCCCCAAGTTGCAAACAGGTTCATCCACATCACGAACAGCGCAAAGGCTGCCAGCAAGTAATGGAGAATCTTCTGCGGGATCCCCTCATAGATACGAGTATTGGATTCCCGGTCGTACTTCTTCATGATCTCCGCCACGTCGTCTGCCGTGCCCACTTCCACATCGTGGTGGACCGCAGGTTCGGCTTCCGGCTGGGAAACCACAGTTTTCTTGTCCTTAAAGTCTGCCAAATTGTTCGCCTCCTTGTTTACTATTTTTCTCTCACCGGTACAGGCGGATGCTTGCATCTCTCTGCGTTCTCTCTCGTTTTAGGAACTTTTTGGGATCGTAACGGGCCGGTTAAAGGGAAAAAACGGCTGCAGCGGCCGAAAAGGCAACTGCAGCCGCAAAAGATATGGTACCCATTTCCCCACGTTCCAGGCTGGGGAGATGTTGTTGTCAGTTAAGCAACGTCAATGTTCTTTTCTTTGAAGAACTTTGCAGCGCCGGGATGGAACTTCACGTCGATGCCCTTGGTTGCGTCCTCCAGCTTCAGGTTGTTGAACTTTTCGTGTCCCTTGATCAGTTCGTCCTGGTTGTCGAACATGGCCTTGACCAGCTCATAGACGACATCCTCAGACAGTTCATTGGAAGCGATCAGAGTAGCGCGGACGGAAACGGTCTCTACATCGGCATCCTGACCCTTGTAGGTGCCGGCGGGGATGGTGGTCTTGGTGTAGAAGGCATAATCCTTCATCAGGGAGTCCCGTTCTGCGCCATCGACGGGGATGACATAGACCTGAGCAGCGGTGGACAGGTCAACGACAGCGGTGGTGGGAGCGCCAGCGACGACGAATGCAGCGTCGATCTTGCCGTCCTTCAGGCTGTCAGCGGAGTCGCCGAAGCTTGCGTTGTTAACGGTGATGTCATCGAAGCTCATGCCATAAGCGGCCAAAACCTGCTTTGCGTTGAATTCGGTGCCGGAACCGGCGTCGCCCACGCAGACGGTCTTGCCCTTCAGATCCTTGACGGACTTGATGTTGGCGTTGGTGGTGACCAGCTGCACGGTTTCATCATACATACCGCAGACGGAGGAGAAGGTGTCATACTTGCCTTCTGCCTCGAACAGATCCGTGCCGGTGGATGCGTAATGCATCACGTCATTCTGAACGATGGCCAGATCTGCTTCGCCGTCAGCGATCAGCTGGATGTTGGCCTTGGATGCGCCAGTGGAGGTGACGGTCAGGGAGCTGTTGGTCAGCTTCTTGTTCAGGACGGTGGACATGACGCCGCCCACTGCGTAATAGGTGCCGGTGGTGCCGCCGGTGGCCAGGGTCAGGCTCTTTGCGCCTGCTGCCGCGCCGGTGGAAGCGGAGCCAGTTGCCGAAGTGCCGCCGCCGCAGCCGGTCAGAACCAAGCTGCAAGCCATGGCAGCAGCCAGAATCAGTGCCAGTGCTTTCTTCATAAGTAGTGTTCCTCCTAAATTTCGATTTTTGCAAAGCTCTGCCTGGAAAGAAGCTCTGCGATGAACGTACACGTTTTACAACATAATATTATATCGGGAAGCGATTCATCTGGCAAGCCCTAAAATACGCAAGATAGGAATATTTTTTCTCCCTCCCTCAGCTGGATTATTTTTTCATTTTTCGGTTCCATCTGCATCTTTTCTCGCATTGTCCGCTCTGCTCTGCATCCTTCTACCACTCATCCCTTCGTGTTCTCCCGTCTTTTCTCCGGTTTTCCGTTGTATTTTGCAGCTTTTAGCGGCACTTTTCAGCATATTTCAAATTCCTGTATACGAGCCTGCATAGATACCGTTTTCTTCTCCCGTTTCCGGCCATGCCAGACCCCTTTTGCCGCTCCAAATATAGCTTTTATGTTATATTTCGCTTGTTATGTTGCTATAAAAGTTTCGCCCCCCTCTTTGCTTTTTCAGTAAAATCCGCTATACTTGAACAGAGGGCTTTTGGACACACAGCAGAGAGTTTTGTCCACAGCTCACGGAAACCAGAAGAAAAGAGAACACGAGTATGCGACATATCTTCATCATCAACCCCAAAGCCGGTCAAGGCGGCAGTG
>ERZ857965.1493-NODE-1493-length-23472-cov-3.292394_pt1 | contig 23472 bp, 16 predicted proteins | sample MGYA00519758_ERZ857965 | MGnify/ENA primary metagenome ERZ857965 (study PRJEB31778, sample SAMEA3449381) | human gut metagenome | biome: human gut; feature: human-associated habitat; material: faeces | place: United Kingdom | collected 2010/2012 ... | reverse complement strand
CGGTGTGATCTGTGCGCCGTCCTCCCAGTATACCTTGTATCCATTATACTCTCTCGGATTGTGGCTTGCTGTAATTACGATACCTGCAATACAGCCAAGTTCTCTTACTGCAAAAGAAAGTTCCGGAACCGGACGTCTTCTTCCGAACAATGTCACAACATACCCCATCTCTTTTGCATGTGCCACAGTATCATCCAGAAATGTCTTGATTCCCGGATATGTCTTAAAGTAATCTTCAATATATTTTGCAGCTTCTTTTCTGCCAATACTCAAGTCCTCAGACAATCCAAAAGAACTGATCCCATATACAATACCGAAATTGACCGCTTTCGCATTTCTTCTTTGAAGTGGAGTTACCTCTTCAAAAGGAATGTGAAATACCTGAGAAGCTGTAATTCTATGAATATCCTTTTCTTCCCGGTAAGCCTCGATCAGATTTGCGTCACCGGAACAATGTGCCAGCACACGAAGTTCAATCTGTGAATAATCGGCATCCACAAAAATGTATCCGTCCTCCGGCACAAATACCTTCCGGATCAGCCGTCCCAGTTCTACCCGGACCGGAATATTCTGAAGATTCGGCTCCGTACTGCTGATCCGTCCGGTCGCTGTAATTGTCTGATTGAACTTGCTGTGGATTCGTCCATCTTCTTCAATATAATTGACCAGACCATCTGCATACGTAGATTTTAGCTTTGTAAGCTGTCTGTATTCCAGCACTTTACTTACAATCGGATAATCCGGTGCAAGCTTGTCCAGCACACTTGCCGCAGTGGAATAACCACTTTTCGTCTTTTTACTTCCCGGAAGTAAAAGCTTTTCAAAAAGGATCACGCCAAGCTGCTTTGGTGAATTAATATTGAACGATTCACCTGCCATTTCGTAAATTTCTTTTTCCAGTTCACTAATCCGTCCGCCAAGCTGGCTGCTATAAACTTTCAGCGCCTCACCTTCAGCACGGATTCCATTTCTTTCCATATCATAAAGAGTAAATACAAGCGGCATCTCAATATCTTCAAATAGATGCAGCATCTGTGTTTCTTCTAACTTCTTGTATAACAAGTCACTGCCCTTAAACGCTGTATATGCTTCATAGCAAACCTTTACATAAGCTTCTGACTTTTCTTCAATTACAATATTAAGCTGCTCTCTTGCCACATCTTCGTATGTGTAATCATTCTTCAACGGATTCAAAAGGTAAGCCGCAACCGTTGCATCAAAACAATGCTTCTGATTTTTGATTGGCAGCCACTTCATAGCTTCTTTGATATCGAACATGACAAAACGTCCGCAACTTTCATTCAGCTTACTCAGCTTTTCAAGAAGGAATTCCTTTGTAATCTGCTCAGTCACTTCAATACAGTATGCATGCTCTTCATCAAAACAAAGACCGATACCGCCAATTGCCGCTTCATTTGCAAAAAGCGGAAGTACATTTTCCGTATTCTGGAAGATGACCGCTCCAACACATGTGGATTCTTTTGCCTGATCCAGAACTTTTTCTGCCTTCTTATAATCTGTAATCTGTTCAAATCCGTCTTCCACCTGATTTGCCGGTGCAGTAACATCGAATTTGGACAAAAGATTCTTAAACTGTAGTTTCTGGAAAAATGCATATGCTTCTTCTGTAAATATATTACCAAGCTTCGCCTCAGACAGTTCATACGGAAAATCCGCATGCACTTCAATCGTGGCAAGTGTCTTGCTCATAACTGCCATATCCCAGTGCTCAGCAAGTGCCTTGGACGCTCGTGGCGGCTTCAGTTCACTCACATGTTCATATGCATTCTCGATTGAATGATATTCTGTGATAATCTTGGTCGCTGTCTTTTCTCCGATGCTTGGAACTCCTGGAATGTTATCGGCCGTGTCGCCCATCAGCGCTTTCAGATCAATGAACTCCTTCGGTGTCACCTGATAACGTTCTTTCACATCTGCCGCATAATAATCTTCCACTTCAGTACGACCCTGCTTTGTCTTTGGAATGCGGATCTTAACATGTTGCGTTGCAAGCTGCAGAAGATCTCTGTCTCCGGAAATAACGGACACTTCCATTCCTTCTTCTTCACATCGTCTGGACAGTGTTCCAAGAAGATCGTCAGCCTCCAATCCCGCACACTCTATAGTCTTAATCCCCATAGAGCAAAGGACTTCCTTAATAACCGGAACCTGCTGCCTCAGTTCGTCTGCCATCGGCTTTCTTGTTCCTTTGTAAGCGTCATACATCTTATGACGGAATGTCGGCGCATGCACGTCAAATGCGACCGTCAGATAATCCGGCTTTTCTTCATCCAGAATCTTGAACATGATCGTCAGAAATCCATAGATTGCATTCGTATGAAGTCCTTCGGAATTCGTCAGATCCGGAAGTCCGAAAAATGCCCTGTTTAATATGCTGTGCCCATCGATGAGCACAATTTTTTTATTTGTATTCTCGCTCATATAGTCTCCTTGTTAATAAACAAACTACCTTATTACTATACACCAAATCTGTTTTTTTTAAAAGCTATATATTATCAAAACAAATAAAATAACGCTAAATTTGATACATTTCTATCAAATTGTTCCATCCAAGACTCTGATGGCAAAAAAAGAAAGCCCGGCGATGAGCTTTCCTTTTTGTCATGCTTTTTAAAGCATGCATATATTCTAAAATTGAGGTAAGTAATTTCTGTCTTTATATTACAGTGTCAGGTAGTTCTCCAGAATTTCTTTTAAATCTGCCTGGATTCCGTAATCTGCAACTCCAAAAATCGCAGCATTTTCGTCTGTATTGACTGCAACATATAAATTTGTATCCTTGATTCCTTCTGTATGCTGAATTGCTCCGGATACACCAAAGGAGATACAGATCTTCGGACGGATTGTAAGTCCTGTCTGTCCAATCTGGTGATTGAACGGAATCATCTCTGAATCAACCATTGGTCTTGTTCCTCCGATTGCTCCTCCGACTTTCTCAGCAAATTTCTCGAGAAGTTCAAAGTTATCATCTTCCAGAACTCCACGTCCTCCGACAACAACAACTTCTGCTCCGAGAATACTGTCTGTTGTATTTTCTGCCGGAAGTTCTTCCAGAATCTCAACTCCAGATTTTTCAATTTTGATATCATCAAAAAATGTTACATTTGCATTTCCGCTTTCTTTTGCCTCACAGGCTGCATAGACACCAGGTCTTACTGTCATCATCTGCGGATAAATACCTTCTTTTGTAAGAATTGTAACAAATACATTTTCTCCGTAGGACGGTTTGTTCTGTTTAATATAGAAAGAACCGTCTTCTCTCTGAGCAGCCAGAACCTCTGTACAGTCCGCAGTCATACCACAACCAAGACGCATCGCTACTCTTGAGAAAATAGAACGTCCCTGTGGTGTTGCCGGAACAAGCACTGCGGATGGCTCGATTTTCTTTAACATTTCAGCAATTGCAGCACTGACTGCATCATCCTGAAGTGTGATATCATGATCTGCTTTTACTGCATAGATTTCATCTACACCAAGCTTATCTAATTCTTTTACAAGTTCTTCTGCATGGTCGGAAAGAACGATTGCCTGAACTTTTTCTTTTGTTGTCTCAGCCAGACCTTTTGCCGCTGAAACCAGTTCTGCAGCTACCGTCTCTAATTCACCATTATAACTTTCTGCATAAACACAAATTCCATTAGCCATAGGTCTACTTTCCTTTCTCCTCTTCAATCAGGTCATAAAGCTGTTTTGCAAGTTCTGCCGGTGTACCTGTAAGCATCTTAGCACTTCTCTTTGTCTCCGGCTGGAAGGAATCAACAGTAACTGTCGGTGATCCCTTGATTCCAATTTCCTCTGCTGCAAATCCAAGTTCAGCATTTGTATAGGTAACAAGTGGTTTTGATTTTGCCGCACGTTTACTTCTAAGTGTTGCAAGTCTTGGCTCATTGCAACCAAAGTTTACAGATAATACTGCCGGTGTAACACAGGCAATCCTGAAACTTGTATCGTGCATTTTCTTTACAACTTCAACTTTTCCTGCCTGATCTTCCTTATATTTTACAGACTGGATTTCTACAACATGTGGAAGATTTAATTCTTCTGCAACCATTGCTGCCACCTGTCCGGTTGCCCCGTCTGCTGACAGGGCACCTCCTAAGATCAGGTCAAATTCGCCATATAACTGAATTGCTTTTGCTAATACTTTTGCTGTTGCTACGGTATCTCCTCCTGCAACTGCTCTATCTGTGATCAGGCAGCTTTCGTCACATCCGAGTGCCATCGCATCACGCAATGCTTTTTCTGCATCCGGTGGTCCCATCGTAAATACTACAACTTTTCCGTCTGTCTGCTCTTTTAACTGCATTGCTTCTTCAATGGCATTCAGATCTGCCGGATTAATCATTCCTTCAGAGCTTGCACGTACAAGTGCATGTGTTTCCGGGTCTACAGATACATCGTTAGATACCGGAACCTGCTTAATAAGAACTGCTATATTCATAGTTTCCTCCTATTATTTTTACTTTCATCTGTTACTTTCAATGGTAACTTTCGTTTGCTTATTAGTCTTCAAGAAGTCTCTCGAATGCCCAGTTCTCAAGAAGTGGTGTGCTCTCGTCACGCATGATCAGTTTTGCAAGATCACGTGTTGCTGCCGGAACCTCGATGACTCCATTTCCACCAAATCCTGTTGAAAGCATGTATCCTTCTACTGGTGTCTTACCAAGTACCGGCCAGAAATCCTTTGGCTCTGCACGGTAGGATAACCAGGAAGATACAAGTCCGCTGTCTACGATTCCCGGAACCTTAGCATCCAACTGATCCAGAAGGAAGTCGATGAAGTAATCGTCTGTTCCACCTGTTGCAGGTAATTTGTCTGGATCCCACTGTCCTGCATGCATCGGATTGTTCAGATCCATAGATAAGTGAGATTTGCAGATAAAAATGTTGTCTCCTGCTCTCAGTGCATAGAACTCTGGGTATTTCAGTACTGGGAATGAGTAGTCTAATTTCTTTCCTGGAGGGCATAAGAAGAATGCTTCCGCTTTTGTATGCCAGATTGGTACGTTCAGTCCAACCATTTCTCCTGTAATTTTGCTCCATGGACCTGTACAGTCAACAACTACATCAAACTCATACTCTGCTCCATCGTCAGTTGTAAGACCTTTTACTTTGTTATCTACGATCTTAACATCTGTAACTTTCACGCCTGTCTTTACAGTTACGCCATTTTTCTGAGCTTTTTTCATATATGTATTGGAAATCATTGTTCCATCAAAATATCCGTCATCCTCTGTATATCCTGCTCCAAGAATATTTTCTGTAGAAATGTCTGGAAGGATTTCTTTGATACGGTCTTTATCTGTAATATACTCTCCTGTATATCCTGCTGCTTTTGCAAGAGCGATTCCTGTCTTAATAACCTTCTCTACTTCTTCATTTGTTGCTACTACAAGAGTTCCTGTCTTATCAAATCCTGCTGAACCTTTCTCTTCCTCTTCCATTTTCAGATAGGACTCGAAACCATAAAGTCTAACGTCCCAGTATCTGTTCTTGAGGGAATCATCAAAAAGACATACAGTTCCGGCTGATTTTGCTGTAGAAGCTCCACCGATTGTGTCCTTTTCAAATACTGTCACATCAGCTTCTCCTTCGTAGAGGCTTAAGTGATAAGCCAGTCCTGCTCCTGAGATTCCGCCACCGATAATACCAATTTTTTTCTTTGCCATAGTTTTTACCTGCCTTTCTTTTTTAAGGTTTTCTTAAAGTGCATCATGTCTTTCGACTTTTATTTTTCATCCAGTTTTAAAACTGTATTTAACAAAACATTGCAGCCATTCTCAATGTCTTCCGGTGCTGTGTATTCATATCTGGAATGACTGATTCCGTCTTTGCTAGGCACGAAAATCATTCCTGTCGGGAATACGCTTGTCATGATCAGGGAGTCATGAAATGCACCGCTTGGGATGACTGTATAATCAATTCCAAGCTCTTTTACCGCTTCCTCTATTGTTCCTCTTACTAATTCCGACATTGGCGCCGGATCATGATAAGATGTCGGAACAAATGTAGATGTAACTCCATATTTTTTGCAGATGTCCTCAAGAAGCTGTCTGAGATGATTTTCGATCAGTTTCATAACTTCTGCGCTCTGGTCACGAATCTCCAGGCTGAAAGTGCAAGTTCCTGGAATTACATTAACGGAATGTGGTGTAACTTTAATGGTTCCGACTGTTGCAACAGTAAATTCATTTCCATACTCTTTTACAATTTCCGGAACCTTGTTGATGAATCCAGCCGCAGCAACGAGTGCATCTTTTCTGTCAGCCATCGCAGTACTTCCTGCATGATTTGCCTCGCCTGCTACAGTCACATCATATCGGTTCACACCTGCAATCGATGATACAACGCCGACCGGTGTATGTGCTTTATAAAGTCTGGATCCCTGTTCTACATGAAGTTCGATAAAACTGTGTACCGTCTTTGGATCTCTTTTGGCTTTCATCACATTTGCACTTGTGATTCCATATGATTTCATCACTTCGCCTCGTGGCTCACCGTAAATATCCAGCTCATCATCACTGACATCAGGGTCCTGTCCACAAAGTGAACTGCTTCCCAGAAGTCCTTTTCCAAAACGGAATCCTTCTTCATCGGTAAACACAATCACCTCGATCGGGTGTTTCGGAACTTTTCCATGTTCCTTTAACACTTCACATACTTCCAATCCTCCAACGCAGCCAGTCACTCCATCGTATCGGCCTCCGTCCGGAACCGTGTCAAGATGGGAACCCATCATGATTGCCGGAAGATCATTATCCTGCCCATCCATATGAGCAATCAGGTTACCAGCTTCGTCCACATGGCATGTCATGCCAAGGCGCTTTGCCCAAGATGCAAAAAGTTCTCTTCCTTTTACATCTTCTTCGGAGAATGCCATTCTCGTGTACGTTCCATCTTCTTTTTTACCACACTGATAAATGTCTTCTAATCTGGAAACCACACGATTTATATTTGCTTTCATCCGAATTCCTCCTCCCTTGTGAATCTTTGTTTTTCTATGTCTCATATTATAGATATTTTTTTAACAATACGCATCTGCATAATTGGACAAAAAAATAACAGAGATTTATCAACAACTGATAAATCTCTGTTACTTTCTCAAAAAACTGCTATTTTTTTAAATTTTCCATCATTTTACATACAACTAAACCAATTCGGACAGATAGTACTTCATTAGGGTTATCAAAATCTATGCCTGTGATCTGCGAAATCCGCTCAATACGATAGGCCGCCGTCTTATAATGTATATACAAGTCCTGAGCTGTCTTTGTCAGATTCTGGTTGTGTTCCAGATAAGTCTTAAGTGTCAGGATCAGATCCTGACGCTGCTGTTTTTTGTAATGATATAATTTTTGAAGAGATTCTGGTACATATTCCATCATTTCTTTCTCATCACTGAGCTGACAAAGCAGTTTGAAAATTCCCATGTCGGAGAAAATCATAATTTTGGACTGACTGTCTTCATTTTCATCTCCAAGAATATCAATAAACATCAGTGAATCAGTTGCCTCTTTAAAACTGCTCGGAATATGTTCAATCCCCTCTATCATTCGTCCGACTCCGGCACAGACTTTCAAATCTTTTTTCGTACTTGCCACACGCTTCTGGATCTTCATGACTATTTCTTTCAATTCGTGACGATATTCTTCCTGTTTTCTCGCCGGATCTACTTCCTGGATCACAATGACTCTGTCCATATCATTCTGAATCTTCACATTCGGAAATTCAATAGCGATTGCATTGTTCAATATATTCGTGTATTTCACCGTGTCATTCAGATCGACCTGATTTGAGCTATATCCGAGATTGAACGCAATAATACGGTAGGACGCATCCATAGAAATTCCAAGCAGGGAACTGTCCCTTCGAAGTTCCTGAATTGAGTGAACCTTTCCATTCAAAATATTGTTCATAATATCACTCTGGAACTTTTTCTCAAGATCTGCCAGTGAACTTTGACGGAACAATTCCTGCTTCAACGCTGTTACTGCATTCTCAACTGCAATAAAATCCATACCGTTGACCGGATGTTCTGTTTCAGTAACAACCAGATACATTCTCGCATTATACATAACATTCAATCGCACAAGATACTGCCCGATCTTTTCTTCCGGTTTTTCCTCCAATGTAATTTCCTGTCTCCGGTATTTATAATTTGAATAGAAGTCTAAAGAATATTCTTTTGCGTCCGGCTGAATTTCAAATTCACGGATTCTCGTATCTGTTGTCGCCTGGCATTCCAGATTCTGATCAAACAATGCCACCGGGTTTCCAATCAGTTTTGACAAAATGTCTACAATACGCTGCACTCCATTTTCCATGGAATGAAAGGAAAGTGACAGTGCCGTGAAATTATCATGAGTTGTCTTAAAATACTTAAGTCTGATAACTTCTTCACTAAAAATATGCTCCATGATCGTATTAAGAATTTCTCGAAATGGCATTTCAAACGGAATCTCAATGACAGGAATTTCTGTCTTTTGAGCATACTCCTGTATGACCGCCATCTTTTCCTCCAGGAAGTCTACGGTTCTTCCTTGCTTAATCACAAGTGCACTTACTTTTTTCTTTGCAAGCTCCGCGATATAACTGCGGAACTCTTCCGGGGAACAATTCTGAAATGCATTCAATCCTGTCAGAAGGACCTCTCCACCACTGATAAAACGAACAATATCTGGAGATTCAATAATCGTAACACCACGGATTTCCTGGCCAATACCACCTTTGCCCCAGAGCAGATTCGCTTTCTGAAATAATTTCATATCAAGCATATCCTGTACTGTAAATCCCATAATCTTCTTCCTTTCGTCATTTCATTCTTTCTTCTTTTGTTCCTCTAAAAACATCGATTTTATTATAATGAATATCTAATAAATGTGCAAGAGCAAAAAAGCACCGAAAACTTTAAGTCTTCGATGCTCTTTCATAAATCAACTGCGGATGACGGGACTTGAACCCGTACATAGTCACCTACGTCAGATTTTGAGTCTGATGCGTCTGCCATTCCGCCACATCCGCATATCCCAGCTTTTTCAAGCCGAGATTAATTGTAACACACAACTGCGTGAAATACAACATTTATTTTATTAATTTTTTTCCAATATCAAAACAATCAAAGGTTGCGAAATAATCTGCTGGTGTTTCAGCTCTTCGGATAAGCTGTGTGCTTCCATCTTCTTTTAAGAGCACCTCTGCGGATTTTAATTTTCCATTATAATTGTATCCCATAGAAAATCCATGTGCCCCTGTATCATGAATCACAAGAACATCTCCCATATCAATCTTCGGAAGCATACGGTCAATTGCAAATTTGTCATTATTCTCACAAAGGGAACCTGTTACATCATATTTGTGATCACACGGCACATCTTCTTTTCCCATGACTGTAATATGGTGATATGCACCATACATAGCCGGACGCATCAAATTTACTGCGCATGCATCTACCCCAATATATTCCTTATGGGTGTGTTTCTCATGAATTGCTTTTGTTACAAGGCAGCCATAAGGTCCCAACATAAATCTTCCAAGTTCTGTATAAAGAGCTACATCTCCCATGCCTGCAGGCACAAGAACCTCATTATAAACTTCCCGCACACCGTCTCCGATCGCACGGATATCATTTGGCTCCTGATCTGGTGTATACGGAATTCCGATACCGCCTGACAAATTAATAAATTTGATATGAATGCCTACCTCTTTCTGAAGCTTTACAGCCACTTCAAATAATACTTTTGCAAGCATCGGATAATATTCATTTGTTACACTGTATTGCTGGCAAGGAATGCATGAATGCCAAAGTTCTTAACTCCCTTAGCCTTTAAAATCTTAAATGCTTCAAAAAGCTGCTCCGTTGTCATACCAAACTTGGCATCTCCCGGGTTATCCATAATATCATTACTAATCTTAAACAGTCCGCCCGGATTATACCGGCAACTGATCGTTTCTGGAATCTCGCCAATTGTCTCTTCAAGGAAATCAATATGCGTAATATCATCCAGATTAATAATTGCTCCTAACTTGTGTGCAAGTTCATATTCTTCTCTCGGTGTGTCATTGGAAGAAAACATAATGTCCTCTCCCTTTACTCCCATTGCATCTGAAAGGAGAAGTTCTGTATAAGAAGAACAGTCACATCCGCATCCATACTCTCTCAAAATATCAATCAGAAACGGATTCGGCGTTGCTTTAACTGCAAAATACTCTTTATACCCCGGATTCCATGCAAATGCTTCTTTTAGTGCCTGCATATTCTTGCGGATTCCCTTCTCATCATAAAGATGAAATGGAGTTGGATATTTTTTAATAATTTCATCCAGTTGTTCTTTTGTTACAAATGGTTTTTTCTTCATTGCATGTTCTCCTCTCGTATTGCCAGAAGTTTTATTTCATTACTAAGAGCACTTTTATATAACTCTACAAAATTTTTCTGTCCGGAATAAAGGCATGTATTAATACTTCCTTCTCCATACTCTCCGGTCAGCACATATCTGGAATCTGTAATCACACCAATCTGCATTCCACGATTGTTTCCCATATAGACTCTGGCATTTCTAAAATTCACAGGTTGATCTGTCACAATTACGACTTTCTTTTTAGCCCGGATCAGACTTTCCAGCTCATCCACGAACAATAACAGGTAATTTCTTGTACAGGAAATGTATACTCTCTCTTCGGCTTTTGCCAGAAGATTACGAATCTTATCCAAAATATTAGAAGAACCTTCTATTGTAATGTACCCTTCTACATGATCTTTTTCAGATGGCATATGCTTCTTTAGCCATCTTTGGGACTCTTCCAGCCTCCGGATTCTATTTCGGCAAAATTCGTCCAATGGCACAGATACATATTTTTTTGTTGTTCCTTCTTCCACCAGATAAGCCGCGCCTTTTTCAGTCATACTTGCAAGCGAATTATACGCATTGGATCTAGATATTCCAAGCTGCTTTGCGACTTCATAGCCTGTCGTCTTTCCTTCACTGATCAGGCAGCCGTAAATTCCTGCTTCCTGCCTTGTAAGCCCAAATTCCATCAGGCGTTCGATATATGATTTATCTTCCATTTTTTCACCTGTTCTCATTTTTATTCTTTTGTAGTAGTTCTCTCACGGAACACTATAGTATATTTCTCGCTATCAGTCAAGTGCTTAAATGAGAAATATATTCAAAAAACGAACAACAGATGAAAGAAATCTCTCATCTGTTGTTCGTTTTCAGTAGTTCTTAATCTATCACTGCTATTTTCATAATATTGCTGACTCCGGCAACATTTCCGGAAATATTCGGGGAAGGAATTCCTGCTGTCAGGACTACAGTGTCTCCAGTCTCTGCAATCTGTTTTGCTCTTACAAGATCTAACGCGCTGCTACAGATTTCATCTGTAGAATTTGCATTAATAGAGCAATACGGACGTACTCCCCAGTAAATCTGCATTCTGCGAAGTGTATCTTCGTTTGGTGATATACCGATAATCTCTGTCTTCGGTTTAAATTTGGACACAACTCTTGCAGTTGCTCCTGATACAGTTGGTGTAATAATACACGCTGCTTTCAGATTTCTTGCAGTTGTTACAGTTGCATATGCCAGAGCACTGGAAGCATTTCTCATTCTGTGTGCACCTGCTTTTTCCAGCATCTCCTTATAATCCAAATGTTGCTCCGTACTTTCTACAATGTGTACCATCATCTTCAGTGCTTCAACCGGATATTTTCCCTGTGCAGTCTCACCTGAAAGCATGACAGCGTCTGTTCCGTCGTAAACTGCGTTTGCCACATCTCCAACCTCTGCTCTTGTCGGACGTGGATTACGGATCATAGAATCCAGCATCTGAGTTGCTGTAATGACCGGTTTGTAATTATCATTACATTTCTGAATGATCAATTTCTGGAGATATGGAACTTCTTCTGCCGGGATTTCTACACCGAGATCTCCTCTGGCAACCATGATACCGTCTGCACAGCGGATAATCTCATCAATATTATCAATTCCCTCCGAGTTCTCAATCTTTGCAATGATCGGAATATATGGTGCTCCGCATTTATTTAAGTAAGAACGGATTTCCAAAATACACTCAGCATTTCTTACAAATGATGCTGCAATAAAGTCAATTTTCTGCTCAACACCGAATTTCAGGTCTTCTTTATCCTTTTCTGTAATTGCCGGAAGTCTGACTGGAACATTCGGGACATTGACTCCCTTTCTCTCGCCAAGTTCACCACCATTAACGATTGTACAGATAATATCTGTCTCCGTCTTTTCTTTTACTTTAAGTCCGATCAGACCATCATCGATCAGAATCATGTTCCCGATCTGCACATCATCGACCAGACCTTTGTATGTCAGAGAAACTTTTGTTTCATCTCCTTCGATTTCTTCATTCGTCAGAGTGATTGTCTCGCCTTCTTTTAACAATACCTTTTTTCCGTCTTTCAAAACACCTGTACGGATTTCCGGTCCCTTTGTATCCAGAAGGATTGCCACTGGTTTCTTCTCTTCTTCGCGAATCTTCTTCAACATGTCCATACGGCCTTTTTGTTCTTCATGTGAGCCATGTGAAAAGTTAAATCTTGCGATATCCATGCCTTCTTTTACAAGCCGTCTCATGATATTCTCATCGTTTGAATTCGGTCCCATTGTGCAGACAATCTTTGTTTTCTTCATTCCTGTTCTCCTTTTGTTGTTCAATTTCTAAATTACATGTTTATGAGTGAATAAATGCTCCTGGCAATATTCATAATTTCCATTGCACTTGGAACAATATCTAAACTCCAGTTTTGGGTCATCCAGTTCGGTTCTTCCGCAGACTGCGCATCTATGTCTTGCACCGTCTTTATAGTAATTGACCGGGCGTGCCTTATGAACCTGTCTGTGAAAATCATTTTTTCGCTTCACCTGTGAAGGACGGTATGGTCTTACATTTCTTGAATTCAGGAAAAATATCAGGAAATTCAAGATTGAGACAACTGCCGCCAGTGCATTTGCTTTATAGTATATTCCATAGGCACTTCCTCCATACGCCGGGAGAAATGCCTGGATAACTGCCCAGATAAAATATGCTCCGTCCAGCCACGCCAGCCATTTGGCTTTCACCGGAATGATGAAATATAGCATGAACTGTGCATTCGGATTCATAGCTGCGTATACAAGGAATAACGACATGTTCAGATATCCTGTTCCAAGCGGCAATACAAGCCCTGTCAGTACATAGACCAAAATGGCAGCGATCACATGAAACAGAACTCCGGCAAAGAAGTAGAGGTTAAAACGGAAAGTCCCCCATGCCCGTTCCAGTTCTTTCCCGATAAAATAATAAAGAGATAATGCCACCAGCATCCAGATCAGACTGTATGACGGAGGCTGAATGATAAATGTAATGATCCTCCAGACCTGTCCGTGCAGAATTGCCTGTGCATTCAGGCAGAGATACTGTGCATAAAATGCCGGATTTATCAAGTAGAGTACATATCCGGCTCCATACATGATGATAATGTACAACATCAGATTCGGAACTGCATATCTTCCGATCTTTCGTTCCAGTTTGTCCATCCAATTCATATTGTCCTAACTCCTGTTAAAATTATTTTCACACATAGCCATTCTATCGTCTTGCTATTATTTTGTCAATCATACGCTCCCCAGCTTTCTGTAATTTTACATTTTTTACAATTTTTTTATTCGCATTTCATATTTCTTTTATGTTTCTTTTGTGTTAAGAACACGATTTCTTAATTGTAATTTGGCGCAAACTGTCGTATAATATTTTAGTTATATTGGCAGATTACATTGTAATAGGAAGAGATATCTGCCAAATGAATTTTAATCATATCTTTTTTAATAATAAACATTGAATAAGGAGTACATAAATTATGGTTCAAAACGACATTTACACTCTCGGTATTGACATCGGTTCCACTACAGTCAAGATTGCTGTATTAGATCAGGACAATGAAGTACTGTTCTCCGATTATGAAAGACATTTTGCCAATATCCAGGAGACTTTATCTGATCTTCTTGGTCGTGCCATTCATAAACTTGGTGCCATCCACGTCTCTCCGGTCATCACTGGATCTGGCGGACTGACACTTGCCAAGCATCTGGGGGTACCTTTCGTTCAGGAAGTCATAGCCGTATCCACGGCTCTTCAGGACTACGCTCCTCAGACCGATGTAGCTATTGAGCTCGGCGGTGAAGATGCTAAAATCATTTATTTTGAAGGCGGGAATATTGAGCAACGTATGAATGGTGTCTGTGCCGGTGGTACAGGTTCTTTTATTGACCAGATGGCATCTCTTCTTCAGACAGACGCTTCCGGTCTTAACGAATACGCAAAGAATTACAAAGCACTTTACACGATTGCTGCAAGATGTGGTGTATTTGCAAAGACGGATATCCAGCCACTCATCAATGACGGTGCTGCAAGAGAAGATCTGGCTGCCTCCATTTTCCAGGCAGTTGTCAACCAGACTATCAGTGGTCTTGCATGCGGTAAACCTATTCGCGGACACGTTGCATTCCTTGGCGGACCTCTGCATTTTCTCTCCGAACTGCGCAAGGCATTTATCCGTACATTGAATCTGGATGATGAGCACATCATTGCCCCGAATCATTCCCATCTGTTTGCAGCCATTGGTTCTGCCCTGAACTCAAAAAAGGATCTGGACGTACCAATCCAGGAGATGCAAAAGCGCCTGGAAGGCAAGATTAAGATGGAATTTGAAGTTGACCGTATGGAACCTTTGTTTGCAAGTGAAGCTGACTTTCAAGAGTTTAAAAAGCGGCACGACAAGGATCAGGTTCCCATCAGAGATCTGGCTACCTATAAAGGAAAGGCTTTCCTTGGTATCGATGCCGGATCTACCACTACAAAGGCAGCTCTTGTCGGCGAAGACGGAACACTTTTATATTCCTTCTATCACAACAATGACGGAGATCCGCTTGGTACAACAATTACTGCGATCAAAGATATTTACAGCAAATTACCAGAGGATGTACAGATTGTACACTCCTGCTCTACCGGATATGGAGAAGCTCTGATCAAAGCAGCCCTTCTCCTTGACGAAGGTGAAGTAGAAACTGTCTCTCATTACTATGCTGCTTCTTTCTTTGAGCCGGATGTTGACTGTATTCTGGACATCGGCGGTCAGGATATGAAGTGTATCAAGATCAAGAATCAGACCGTTGACAGTGTACAGCTCAATGAGGCCTGCTCCTCCGGCTGTGGTTCATTTATTGAGACATTTGCAAAATCACTGAATTATTCTGTTGAAGATTTTGCCCACGAAGCTTTATTTGCAAGAAATCCAATCGACCTTGGAACACGTTGTACTGTATTTATGAACTCCAAGGTAAAACAGGCACAAAAAGAAGGTGCTGAGGTTGCTGATATCTCCGCAGGACTTGCATATTCTGTTATTAAGAATGCGTTATTCAAGGTCATCAAAGTTTCTGATGCATCGGAACTCGGAAAACATATCGTAGTTCAAGGTGGAACCTTCTACAACAATGCTGTCCTTCGAAGTTTTGAGAAAATCGCAGGATGTGAGGCTATCCGTCCGGATATTGCCGGAATTATGGGCGCATTTGGTGCAGCTCTCATTGCACGTGAGCGTTATGTAGAATGCGAAGGCACGACTATGCTCTCTATTGAGGACATTGAGGCCATGGAATATTCTACAACTATGACAAAATGTAAAGGATGTACAAATAACTGTCGTCTGACGATTAATCATTTCAGCGGCGGACGTAAGTTCATTACCGGAAATAGATGCGAACGCGGACTCGGAAAAGCAAAATCCGAGAATAAGCTGCCAAATTTATTTGAATACAAATTGAAACGTTATTTTGATTATGAACCATTGCCGGAAGGATCTGCAAAACGCGGTGTAATCGGAATCCCCCGTGTATTAAATATATACGAAAACTATCCGTTCTGGTTCACATTTTTCAATCAGCTTGGATTCTCTGTCAAACTCTCTCCTGCTTCTACAAGAAGCATTTATGAACTCGGTATTGAGTCCATTCCAAGTGAGTCTGAATGCTACCCGGCAAAACTGGCTCACGGACATGTACAATGGCTGATCAACGAAGGTGTGAAACACATTTTCTACCCAAGCATTCCTTACGAGCGCAATGAATTTGCAGACTCTGACAACCATTACAACTGCCCGATTGTTACTTCTTATCCGGAAAATATCAAGAATAACATTGATGCCATTGTAAATGGAGAAGTTGATTTTATGCACCCATTCCTCTCTTTTGCCAGCGAGGATACTATCTCCTATCGCCTGGTGGAAGAACTTGGAAAGAAATTTGATATTTCCGATCAGGAGATCCAGTCTGCCGTCCATGCAGCATGGGAAGAACTTGCAGCATGCCGTGAAGATATGCGTCGAAAAGGGGAGGAAGTTATCAAATTCCTGGATGAGACCGGAAACAGAGGTATTGTACTGGCAGGACGTCCATATCACATTGACCCGGAGGTTAACCATGGCATTCCAGAACTGATCAATTCTTATAATATTGCTGTGCTGACTGAGGATTCCATCTCCCACTTAAATCCAGCTGAGCACCCACTCAACGTGATGGATCAGTGGATGTACCATTCCCGTCTGTATGCAGCGGCAAACTATGTAAAAACAAAAGACAATCTGGATTTGATCCAGCTCAACTCTTTCGGTTGCGGACTGGATGCGGTCACAACCGATCAGGTTGCGGATATTTTAAATAATTCAGATAAGATCTATACATCTCTGAAGATTGATGAAGTCAACAACTTAGGTGCTGCAAGGATCCGTGTCCGCTCTCTTCTGGCTGCTATCCGCGTCAGAGAACAGCGAAATGACAAACGTACGATTCATTCCGCAGCTATTGAAAAAGTATCTTTCACAAAGGAAATGCGTGAGAATTACACGATTCTCTGCCCACAGATGTCACCGATCCACTTCGAACTGATGGAGTCTGCATTTAAAGCTTCCGGATACAACATCGAAGTCCTTCCAAATGACAACAAACAGGCAGTAGATGTGGGGCTTAAATACGTTAACAATGATGCGTGTTACCCGTCCCTTATGGTTGTCGGACAGATCATGGAGGCCATCCTTTCCGGCAAATATGATACACACAAGATTGCTGTCATCATCAGCCAGACCGGTGGTGGCTGCCGTGCTTCCAATTATATCGGATTTATCCGCCGTGCCCTAAAAAAAGCCGGTTACGAATATATTCCGGTTATTTCCATTAACTTAAGCGGACTGGAAGAAAATCCTGGATTTAAGATCACACCCGCTCTCGTACTTCGTGGTATTTACAGTGTAGTATTTGGTGATATCTTTATGAAATGTGTGTATCGTTTAAGACCATACGAAGCTGTTGCGGGATCTGTGAATGCAATGCATAGAAAATGGGTGGAAGTATGTAAAGAGTTTGTCTCTTCCGGCTATCCTTCCAGACGAAAATTCAAGAAGTTATGCCGGCAGATCATCGAAGACTTTGACAATAATATCGAACTTTTAGATGTTAAAAAACCACGCGTCGGCGTTGTCGGTGAGATTCTTGTCAAATTCCTTCCGGCGGCTAATAATCATCTGGTCGATCTGCTGGAAAGCGAAGGCGCCGAAGCTGTTGTTCCAGATCTTCTGGACTTCCTGCAGTACTGCTTCTACAATCAGAACTTTAAAGTAGAAAAGCTTGGATTTGCAAAATCAAAAGCAACTGCTGCAAACTGGGGCATCAAGGTCATAGACTGGTTCCGCGCTCCGGCTACCGAAGCATTTAAGAAGAGCAAACATTTTAACCCGCCTGCAGATATCCGTGATCTCGGAAAGATGGCTTCTGACATTGTATCTCTTGGAAATCAGACTGGTGAAGGCTGGTTCCTGACCGGCGAAATGTTAGAGCTGATCCACAGCGGTGCACCAAATATCGTGTGTACGCAGCCATTTGCCTGCCTGCCAAACCATGTAGTAGGCAAGGGTGTTATTAAAGAGTTACGAAGACGCTACCCACAGTCAAATATCGTAGCGATTGACTTTGATCCGGGCGCAAGTGAAGTAAATCAGTTGAATCGAATTAAACTGATGCTTTCCACAGCAAACAAGAATTTAGAGGCGTAATTTATAATTTGTAGTGATACATAAAAAAGAATCCAGCTAGATGTGTTCCTGACACGAATGATTTCTGACATCTGCTGCGTCGTTTATTTCTCATATATTTTACAAACTCGTCCGTATGGACTCAGACAATGTAAAATATATGAGACTATACTCGCAGATGTATCAGAAATCACTCTACCGTCAGATAACATCACCTTGCTGGATTCTTTTTATTCACTAATATCACTACACTTTATAATTCCTTCGAAAAGCGAAAATCACCTTATAATTTTGTTCAAAATATAGAAAATCCAGGAAAATTATTATTTGGAGAAAGGTACTCTGGAGCGGTCGGTACTTAGGCGGTGTTTTTTAGCGCCTTATGTACCGCTACCAGCGGAAGGTAGCGCGAGCGTGCCTTTGACAAATAATAATTTTCTCTGGATTAATATTGGCGAATAAATTTTTATACGAATTGTAAAATGTCTTCTACATTTTCACGAATGTAATCCGCTCCGGCTTCTTCAAATTCTTTGCGGCTTCCAAATCCGTAGAGAATGCCGAGACAGTCAAGTCCATTTTCATGGGCGCCGATGACATCGTGTTCGCGGTCACCGATCATAAGTACTTTAGACTTGTCTGTAATATCATTTTTCTCAAGAGCATAGGTAATGACCTGAGCTTTTGTTCCTCTTCCACCGTCCATCTCCATACCTGCAACGCATGCAAAGTATTTAGTCAGATGAAAATGATCAATAATAATCTTTGCATATTTCTCCGGTTTTGATGTTGCAACAATTGCCTGCTTTCCGGCTTCATTTATCTTCTTTAAAACTTCTTCTAATCCATCATAAACACGATTCTCATAGATGCCTTTATCATGATAATATTCCCGGTAATACTTTACTCCATCCAGACTCTGCTCTTTTGTAAAACCGTAAAATTTCTCAAAAGACTCTGTAAGCGGCGGACCGATAAATTTATATAATTTTGTCCGGTCTGTCTCTTCGATGCCGAACTTTTTCAATGCATACATGACTGAATTGGTGATTCCAAGAGCAGAATCTGTGATAGTTCCGTCCAGATCAAATAAAAATATCTCATATTTTTTGCTCATATTCCTATACTCCTGTTATTTATACTTCTCTACAACATGCAAAGCTGATGTACTGCCCACAAGAAAAGAAGATGCGCCGGATAGTATATGTAAAAGAACCATTTTGACGCTTTCCCTGCATGATTAGATTTCTTTCCATTGTAGCAGAATAAAATGATGATTCCTGCCACAACCGGTCCGATACCTGAACACAATGCATGAATCAGCGCACTGCCCGTACTCATACTCTCTAAATTTGACAAATAATTAAATCCTGCAAATAAACATGCTCCTATTCCAAATGATATTGCTGTTTTTATTCGATTTCCTTTACTTTTTGCAAATAAAATTGTAAAAACAGGAGCCAGTAATGCCCAGTCTGAATACAGGGATACAAAGATTAAAATTAATATTACAATCCATTTTTCCCATTTTAAAGTGGACATTTCCATAACCTTAAGAATCAGGAAACACAAAAATAAGGTACACAGCATATTCATCTGAACCATGCCAAATGCCAGACAAAATGGTATGAATGATATCACACCGAACAGCAGCAGCCGCTCCCCATATTTTTTCTTATCATGGGTATAACCGTAACCTTCCACCAGAAAGTAGCACATCGTAATTGCAGTAAAATACCCAATGTCGATCATAACCTCAAATAGTAACGTTCCCGGTGTCAGAAATATATTTGCAATATGGTTGCATGTCATGGTAATGATTGCAAGAAATTTAATTTGATCTCGATTCATATTCTGCCCCTTACAATTTTTCACCGACTATTTTACTAAAAGACTCTTTCCGGTCATCTCTGCTGGCTGTTTCATTCCCATTAATTCAATCAATGTCGGAGCAATATCTGCAAGGCATCCGCCTTCTCTTAATTTATATGCAGGATCTGCATTTACAAGAATAAATGGAACCGGATTTGTTGTATGAGCAGTGAATGGTTCGCCTGACTCATAGTCGATCAACTGTTCTGCATTTCCATGGTCTGCACAGATAAACATCTGTCCATCTACCTTCTTAATTGCTTCAACTGTTTTTCCTACACACTCATCAACCGCCTCAATAGCCTTGATCGCAGCTCCTTCTACGCCAGTATGTCCGACCATATCCGGGTTTGCAAAGTTGATGATGATCACATCATATTTATCAGATTCAATTGCTTCAACTAATTTGTCACATACTTCATAAGCACTCATTTCCGGTTTCAGATCATAAGTTGCCACCTTCGGAGATTTCACAAGGATTCTATCCTCGCCCTCATTCGGCTCCTCAACTCCACCGTTAAAGAAGAATGTCACATGTGCATATTTCTCTGTCTCGGCGATACGTGCCTGTTTAAGTCCATTCTTTGCAAGGAATTCACCAAATGTATTGGTAATCTTTTCTTTTACAAATGCCACAAGTTTATTTTCAATTGTCACATCGTACTCTGTAAAGCATACGAATGTTGTCTTAATTCTCTCGCCTCTGTCAAAGCCTTCAAATTTATCATCGCAAAATGTTCTTGTAATTTCTCTCGCACGGTCTGGACGGAAGTTAAAAAAGATGATTGAATCATTTTCTTTGACTGTTGCAAGCGCAGCTCCATCTTTTTCAACAACTGTTGGCAGAACGAACTCATCTGTTGTATCTTTATCATAAGATGCCTGGATTCCGGCTGGTCCGCTTGTTGCCTTTTCGCCTTCTCCGTATGCAATTGCACGGTATGCCTTTTCTACACGATCCCAGCGATTATCACGATCCATCGCATAATACCGTCCCATAACAGATGCTACTTCACCAACACCTATTTCTTTCATCTTAGCTTCTAACTGCTCTACATACTCTTTTCCTGATGCCGGTGGTGTATCACGTCCATCCAGGAAGCAGTGTACATAAACTTTCTTAAGTCCCTGTCTTTTTGCCAACTCAAGAAGTCCGAAAATATGCTCGATATGGCTGTGTACTCCTCCATCTGATACAAGTCCCATCAAATGAAGTGCAGAATCATTTTTCTTTACATTTTCACACGCTGCAAGCAGTGCTTTGTTCTCAAAGAAATCTCCATCCTGAATAGATTTTGTGATTTTTGTCAATTCCTGGTATACAATACGTCCGGCCCCCATATTCAGATGTCCGACTTCAGAGTTTCCCATCTGTCCATCCGGAAGTCCGACAGACAGTCCGCTTGCATATCCTTTTACAAATGGATACTCTGCCATTAACTTATCCATAACCGGAGTCTTTGCTTCAGCTACAGCATTTCCTTTCTGATTATTATTTAAACCGTAACCGTCTAAAATCATAAGAACTGTTGGTCTCTTGCTCATTATTCTTCTCCTTCTTTCTTCATAAGTCTGTCAAGCCATGTATCAACAAGCGAAATCCAGCTTGTACATTCCTCCTGTACACCCCTGCCATCCAGACATTCTACCAGTTCATTAGCAAGGCTGAGTCCATGAATCCCTTCCGGATACACATGCAGCTCCACCGGAATGCCTGCTTTCCATAATGCCATGGCAAGCAGCAGAGAATTCGGCAGCGGTACTGTCTGATCTGTTGCTGTATGCCAGATAAAACAAGGCGGCATGGAATCTGTAATCTGATGATCCAAAGATAAGTTCCAAGCCTCTTCCTCTACTGTATCTCCAAGAAGATTCTGGAAGCTTGGCGTATGCGCATATTTCGGATCCGATGTGATAACCGGATAACAGAGGATCAAGCCTCTTGGCTTTAACATCTCTCTTTGCATACCACTTTTCTCGACCAAAAACTCGCGTTTCCAAAATGCGCAGTAATTAGCCGCCAGATGTCCTCCTGCTGAAGCTCCCGCCAGTACAATTTTCTTTGTGTCAATATACCATTCTTTTGCATGTTCATGAATCTGTCTGACACTCTCTGTCACTTCCAAAAGCTGTGTCGGATAAAATGCCTCCTGTGACACAGAATACTGTAACACACATGCATGATAGCCCAGACTCAAAAAATGCATGGCAAGAGGTTCACCTTCCCGGTAACTGACCTTGTGATATCCTCCGCCCGGACAAATCAGAATGATCGGCCGTTTCTGGATCTTCATCTCGTCCGGAAGTGTATCCAGTATATAAAACTGTGCTCGGCTCGTCTTATCAGAACCTTCCACTTGAATTGGTATTTCTTTATATATCATAATACTATCCTCTAGCGCTGTTTATTTTCGTAAACTGATCATACCTTAAGACTCTTTGACGAGTCAGGGTAAAAATCGCAGGAAGTGTCTGCCGCCCCCTGCGATTCAAAATCTTACTTGTAATTTACAATTTTTCCGAAATCTGCTTTCAGAGATGCTCCACCTACAAGTCCTCCATCGATATCAGCCTGTGCAAACAATTCTGCTGCATTTCCAGCATTTACAGATCCGCCATACTGAATACGGATAGCTTCTGCTGTTGCCTCATCATAGATTTCAGCGATACATGCACGAATACCTGCACATACTTCTTCAGCCTGCTCGGTTGTTGCTGTCTTACCTGTTCCAATTGCCCAGATTGGCTCGTAAGCGATAACTGCTGTTTTTGCCTGATCTGCTGTCACATTCTGGAATCCGACTTTCACCTGCTGGCGGATGAAATCCATTGTCACACCCTGCTCTCTCTGCTCCAGTGTCTCACCACAGCACATAATTGGTGTAATACCATGCTCAAATGCTTTCAGGATTTTCTTATTGACATCAGCATTTGTTTCACCAAAATACTCTCTTCTCTCAGAATGTCCAAGAACAACATATTTGACACCTGCATCTACTAACATAGCTGGTGAAATCTCGCCTGTGTAAGCCCCGCTCTCTTCAAAATACATATTCTCAGCGCCAACCTGAATGTTGGTACCTTTTACTGCCTCAGCAACTGGAATAATATCAATTGCCGGTACACAGAACACTACATCTACTTCGTCATTTGCAACTAAAGGTTTTAACTCATTTACAAGAGCAACTGCCTCGCTTGGAGTTTTATTCATTTTCCAGTTACCTGCAACAATTTTTCTTCTTGCCATGATTTTATCTCCTAATTTAAAATTTATTGTTCAGTATTTTTCTGAAATTAATCAAAGAAAAACATTGGATACGAGTGTATACTTGGTTTTCGTCACTTATTTATCGTTAGCAGCTGCAACACCCGGTAATTCTTTTCCTTCCAGGAATTCCAGAGAAGCTCCGCCACCTGTAGAAATGTGTGTCATCTTGTCGCCATATCCAAGCTGGTTCACTGCTGCTGCGGAATCTCCACCACCGATG
>ERZ857965.1485-NODE-1485-length-23502-cov-9.903229_pt1 | contig 23502 bp, 19 predicted proteins | sample MGYA00519758_ERZ857965 | MGnify/ENA primary metagenome ERZ857965 (study PRJEB31778, sample SAMEA3449381) | human gut metagenome | biome: human gut; feature: human-associated habitat; material: faeces | place: United Kingdom | collected 2010/2012 ... | reverse complement strand
AAAGGGCGTGGGAATATATGTTTTGTGCAACTTTTATTTTTCAAACACGCTCTAGCAGTAAACTAAGTAACTATCCAGCTGCCCCCAGCCAAAGACAGCTCGCCAACTTTGTACCAGTTACAAAAACTTCACAATTGTTGCAATCAGTTTCTCACAATTCAACGGTTTCGTTAAATGCTCATTCATCACCGGCATCATAATATCCATCAGAATCATGTCATAGTAGGTACCGGCAGGCTTTTCTAAAAATGCTTTTAATGCTTGTGAACCATCTTTTACAGGGGTGACAATAATTCCGGCATCTTCTAACATAAACTGGGCAATTTCGAGATTTAGCTCATTATCCTCAACGAGTAAAATTTGTTTACCAGAAAGAGACGCAGCGGTGATGTCTTCATCGGAAATAGATGGCGTAAATTCATCATTATTTAAGTAATCTGCGTTGCCGTTACCATGGGCTGAAGAATTCTTTTGTGCATTTGCGATAGTAAACGGCAGGATAATAGTGACAGTCGTTTCATTCATGCCGACACCGGTATCGGAAATCGTATATTTGTAAGTAAGTCTGCTTTCTGTCTGTTCGATTAATTCGGTTTTCCAGCGAATCTGTCCACCAGTTTTATTGTATTTGATTGCATTTTCTATAATGTTAAAGAAAATCTTCTGAATATAGATTGGGCTGCCATAAACCCGTTCACAGTTGGATGGAACCGTATAACTGTCACAGATGAGAATAATGCCGGAGTCCGCAGCATGAATTTGCATCGTATCCTGGAGAGCGGCGGTCAGTTCAGAAAGGTGAAACAATTCGTTTGTAAGAACTGTTTCACCGTGTTCTAAACGACTCATGTCAAGCACTTCATTTAACAGGCTTAAAAGCTGCTGTGCGGCACATCGTGCCTTTTGGCGGTTTTCCTCGATTAATTCCATATCGCTTGATTTGCTGTTGATATCAATGATACCGATAATTCCGTTTAAAGGAGTGCGGAAAAGATTATTGATGAATTTAAAGGCAATGAGGAAGAAGTAGAAGGGGTCATGGCAATTCATGGATTGGATATCCTGTCTCCATACAGGGGCAATCCGATATAAGCCATATTAGTGACTTTAGTCGCGGCGTGTTGAATACTCGCTTAAAACGCTACTATTCAACATTTGCTCCGAGGCCACAAATATGGCTTATATATCGTTCTGCGGGCTAATTTTGGATGTGTAACAAAATTACTTATTTATTCATCAAAATCTGTTTGGAAGACACCCTCTGGCGTTCTCATTGTCAAAATCCCAAGATTAAATCCTTCATCTTGAATCGTAATATGGTACTCAAAAGTTACGTCATCTTCAAATTTAGATAACACCAGATAGGTTCCATTTTCCTTATCTTCAATCTGATCACAGATATCATTATATACGTCTCTTCCGGAAATCTCTCTTGGGTAGCCGGATGCTTTTATTTTTTCTTCGATTGCTTTATAAAATTTGTTCATGGTTTCCTCGCTTTCGTGGTTATGTTGTTTTAATATGATAATTTAAAATAGATGGTTTGAAAAGGGTTTTGTGCCATGCTATAATAATAGTAGTATAGAATATTTGTTTTGCTAAGACAATACCATTTTGATGTAAAAGTTTTAATAAAATAGTGTCATGCAAAAATAATAGAAATTCGAAGGACAGAATTGAGGGAATATTTTATTAACAGGAAAGAACGGTTCGGGTAAAACTTCATTGTTATTAAAGAGATGTTTGGTAAAAAGAAAGTGATAAGATGGATAGAGAATATATTTTAAGATTATTGCGCGCGCAGATTAATGTAAATGGTCATATTATCGGAGCGGCTGTAGGCTCTGGTATGACGGCTAAGTTTGCGGCAATGGGAGGAGCAGACTTATTATTGGCACTCAGTGCGGGAAAGTACCGTATTATGGGACGGAGCTCTTTTGCCAGCTATTTTTGTTATGGAAATAGTAATGAGCAGGTAATGGAGATGGGGCAGCGGGAACTTTTTCCTATTATAAAAGATACACCGATTGTATTCGGACTGATGGCTAATGATCCATCTCTTCATTTGTATGAACATTTAAAAGCAATTAAGGAAGCTGGATTTTCTGGAATTGTAAATTTTCCGACGATGGCATTGATTGATGGACAGTTTCGGGAAGCGTTAGAGGAAGAGGGAAATACTTATAAACAGGAAGTAGAGGCGATTCATCTGGCAAGATATCTTGATTTATTTACGATTGCCTTTGTTACGACAGAAGAAGAAACAAGACAGATGATCGAGGCAGGAGCAGATGTGATCTGTGTGAATCTGGGGTTGACGAAAGGAGGATTTCTTGGGCCGAAAAGACATCTTTCTATTGAAGATGCAAGAAGGATGACGGATAAGATTTATGCACTCTGCAATGAGATGAATCCAGATATTATAAAAATGATCTATGCTGGGCCAGCCAATACGCCGATTGATATGCAGTATATGTATCAGAATACCGAATGTCAGGGGTATATCGGCGGTTCTACTTTTGACAGAATTCCTACAGAGCGGGCGATATATAATACAATGAAAGCTTTTAAGAGTTACGGAGATTTTGACAGGAATAATCCGATGACCCGTTTGCTTGATGGAGACTGGAATGCAAGAACGACGGTGGAGTTTGTCCAGAAATATGTAGAGGAACATTACATGGATGAGGTTATTCTTGGGGATCTGGCACTGGTTGCGCATGTGTCCCCTTCTTATCTAAGTACCCGTTTTAAAAAAGAAACTGGGGCAAGTTTTACAGAATATCTGATTCGTTACCGGGTGAATAAGGCCAAGAATCTGTTAAAAGAGAAACAGAACCGCTGCCGGGAAGTGGCAGAAAATGTCGGATATAAGGATTACGCACAGTTTTCAAAGATATTTAAGAAATATGTGGGGGTATCCCCGAAAGAGTATCAAAGAATGGCTTTAGAAGAGGAAAATTAATATAAACACAAGAAAAGTGAATAAAGATAGTAGTGTTTAAAATATAAATACAAGAGATACAAATATAAACACATTTACTTGCATCAGAAAAAGAAGTAGAATAGAGTCACAACAAAGACAAAATTCTACTTCTTTTTTAAAATTCATGAATTATATATTAAGTTGTCAGAATATTTTTTACAATGGGAGAGTTATAAGGAGAAAGGAGAAAAGATGAAGACAATCGCAATTGCAGGAACCTTTGATTCAAAAGGAGAAGAATTTCTGTATGTAAAAAAATTAGTAGAAAAACTTGGACTTCAGACCTATATGATTCATACTGGTGTATTTGAGGCAGCGTTTGAACCAGATGTATCAAACAGAGAGGTTGCAGAGGCAGCAGGATACGATATTGATAAAATCGTAGAAAAAAAAGACAGAGCATTAGCGACGGAAGCACTTTCTAATGGTATGAAAGTTTTAGTTCCACAGCTTTACAAAGAAGGTAAATTTGATGGAATTCTTTCTTTTGGTGGTTCAGGAGGAACTTCATTAGTAACTCCGGCAATGCAGAAACTGCCGATTGGTGTACCAAAGCTAATGGTTTCTACGATGGCTTCTGGAGATGTAGAAAGATATGTTGGAACAAGTGACATCTTAATGATGCCGTCTATTGTTGATGTGGCAGGCATTAATAAGATTTCAAAAATTATTTTCAAAAATGCAGTATTAACGATTGTAGGAATGGTAGCTGGACAGGAAAAACTTGCAGAAGAAACTATAGAGGAGAAACCTTTAATTGCAGCATCTATGTTTGGTGTTACAACTCCATGTGTAGAACAGGCAAAAGCAGTGTTGGAACAGGCAGGATATGAAGTGCTTGTTTTCCATGCAACAGGTACAGGCGGAAAAACAATGGAATCCCTCATTGAATCTGGATTCTTTACCGGAGTGTTAGATCTCACCACAACAGAATGGTGCGATGAGGTAGTCGGAGGTATTCTTGCTGCCGGAGAAGACAGATGCAGAGCTGCCATCCGCAAAAAGATTCCACAGGTTGTTTCTGTTGGTGCATGTGATATGGTAAATTTTGGACCAATTGATGAGGTGCCAAAGCAGTTTGCAGGCAGAAATCTTTACAAACACAATCCATTAGTTACTCTGATGCGTACATCCGTTGAGGAAAATAAAGTAATTGCTGAGAAGTTAGCAGAGAGATGGAATGAGACAGAGAATAAGATGACACTCTTCCTTCCAAAACAGGGTGTTTCAATGATCGATGCTAAAGGACAGCCATTTGATGGTCCAGAGGAAAGAAAAGTATTATTTGATACTTTAAAAAATAATATCTCTAATGAAAATGTTGAAATCGTCGAGATGGATAACAATATTAATGATGAGGCATTTGCCAAGGCAGCCGCACAAAAATTAATGGAACTGATTAACGAAGGTAAATAATAAATTACATAAATAAAATCATTTAAAAAACAGGAGGTAACGATTATGTTAAGAAAAAGCAGACGTTGATATGCTCATCATTTACAACTCTGGACGTTTCAGAATGGCAGGAAGAGGTTCTTTATCAGGAATTCTTTCTTACGGTGATGCCAATGCCATTGTTCAGGAAATGGGACAGGAAGTACTTCCTATCGTAAAGAAAACTCCAGTACTTGCCGGTGTATGTGGTACAGACCCATTCCGTGTAATGGATATTTTCTTAAAACAGTTAAAAGAGCAGGGATTTAACGGTGTACAGAACTTCCCTACGGTTGGTCTTATCGATGGTAAATTCCGTGCAAATTTAGAGGAAACAGGAATGGGATATGGTCTTGAAGTAGACATGATCCGTGAAGCACATAAGCTTGATATGTTAACATGTCCATATGTATTTGAACCAGAACAGGCGAAAGCAATGGCAGAAGCTGGAGCAGATATCCTTGTAGCACATATGGGATTGACAACAAAAGGTTCTATCGGAGCAGAAACAGCATTAACATTAGATGACTGCTGCGAAAAGATTCGTGAGATTATCAAAGCTGGAAAAGAAGTAAATCCAGATATCATGGTTATCTGCCACGGCGGCCCAATTGCAGACCCAGAAGATGCAGCATATGTAATTAACAATGTACCTGAAATCGATGGATTCTTCGGAGCATCTTCTATCGAAAGACTTGCTTCTGAAAGAGGAATGACAGCGCAGGCAGCAGCGTTTAAGGCAATCGAGAAGTAATTACTATTTAATTCATTAAGTGAACTATAGACGAAGCCATTACCCCCAATAAGGCATATTTGTGATTTTAGTCGTGGCGGTTTGAATGTTCGCTCATGCGCTCGCATCCAAACCTTGCTCCGAGACCACAAATATGCCTTATTGGGGGTAATGGCTTCTGTGCTGTGGCTTGAGAAGGTGAATTAAACAGGGGGAGGGGAATTTGAGGATGAGATACCAGGTGTTCTGCTTATTTAAGAATGACTGGGGATAGAAGATATGATTTGACTACATATAGTATAGAGAGAAAAAACGGTATTTTAAATTTGATTTTATAAATATTATGGATAACATAATATAATCATGTCAGACTTAGTTAGAATCTGCTTCTTTATCTAGACCTTTTGGAATAATCATAGGTATGTACATATAACTCATAAAAATGGAACTTAAAAAATATAGAAAAGCTCTCTTTTTCAATGATTACCACAGCAATATTTCAATAATTTCAGAATAAAAAGTAGACTGTTGTTATCAATCTCAACTCATTACCACTTCCATTTAAATACAAAACTTCTATTCACTTTGTTTATATTTATATTTTTTTGGTGACACTTCGCATTTTTACAATGTTTCCTCAAAAGAAGTATTATGCACTTCGTGGAAAGCTGGAGATGATATTTGGAATGGTCGTATTTCCGGTTATTGCAGGTGTTTTGCAAATGTTTTTCACAGAGATTTCTATTATTTGTTTTGGACTGACACTTGGAATTATTCAGGTATTTACGGCATTTCTTACAAATAGAATTACAATGGATGAATTAACGCAGATTAATAACCGAACAAAGCTGATGCAGTATTTGGAAGGATATATGGAAAGACATACAGAAGGGGAAGAAACAGATTTACATTTTTTGATGATTGATCTTGATGATTTTAAATGGATTAATGATACATATGGTCATGTTGAAGGAGACAGGGCATTGATAAGGATAGCAGGGGTTTTGAAAAAAACACTGGCAGGACATGCAGGTATTCTTGCAAGATATGGCGGAGATGAATTCTGTATTGCCGGAGAGATGCTTCGGGAAGAGGCGGAGCATCTGATTAAAAACTTATATGAAAATCTGGAGAAAGCGAATAAACAGGCAGCCTCTCCATATGATATAGGAATGTCTGTTGGCTGTGCACAGTTTACAAAAGAAGTCAGAACCATTCCAGACCTTGTGAATAGTGCAGACGAGGATATGTATTTATGAAAAGAACAAAAACGTACTAATTTGTAAATACTAATTTGTAGATTTCGTATAGACGAAAAAAGAAACAATATCATATCCCATCTGCTCTGTAGTCGCTGTGTTTAAGATGCTCATCCGCATCCTAAACACGCTCCGAAGCCGCATCTGGGATATGGTATTGTTTCTTTTTTCTGATTATCCTAAATCCACAGTTGGTGAGGATGGGGAATCCCCTTCTCTTTCCAACAAAAATCATTAATTTGCTATTTGTTATCAAAATCAGACAGCCGCTGAAATAAAATTTTATGCTGAATTGTAAGAAGACTATGATAAATAAAAAAGAATTGTTATAAGTTTGAATTTTGTGACTTTGTGCTGCGGAATTTTGACTATAACCTTGCGAGCTCGTTTTCGAGCAAGGTTGTTTTATTAGGCAAAATGAAGCGTTTAGCGCAACGGAACAAAATCAAACTTATAACAATTCTTTTTTTAGAAGACCTGGTACAATTCAGCTCAATATCTTCTGCTAAAGCGGCGTCTGTTTCTCCAGCAAATTAGTAGTTATAATAATTCCGAATATCCATGTCCGTTTACCAAAGCATCGATTTTCTGACCACTCTTACAATATGGGCAGTCATGCTTATCATATGTATGGTAAGTAGGAATATCATTTGGAGTAAACAGCGAATTAACAGGAAGATTACCATATTCAGAAAGCGTACTAAATATTGCTGAAATTCCCTGCAGTTTGCCACCATAGTACTCGATACATTCCCAGCTTCGGTTGATTGTGATTCCAGTTGTGACAGATGCCATTAAAATAATGATATTTCTATCTTTAATCATTGGCTGGATGTTTTTGCGGAAGAACATCTGACCATCTGAATCTATTTCTGGAGTAACAATATAGATAGATTTATGCTGGTTGTAAGAGAAGAATCCGCTCTCTGTAAGCTTTTCTGCTAAAAATGCACCGATTACTTCTGTTCCGTCAAGACATACGATGGTATCGACGACGGTATTATGTTTATAAAGTGGAACTAACGCTCTTGCAGCTTCTTCTGCATTAGACTGACGTACTTTTAATGTTGTCATATCTAAAAAGTAGTTGACATGAGAATGCTTTGTTGCGAAATGTCCCGGATAGGCAGAAAGATGTAGATTACAGGCTTTTGAACGAAATTGAATTTTGCGGTTTTCCATAAGATGTCCTCCTCCTTTATTGTGAAAGAATTGTTTATTTTGTTTATTATACCTTTTTTGTGTGAAAAAATAAAGGAGTATTTGTGCAAAATTACAGGCTTTTCTTGACAGTTTATAATTTCTTTCTGATTTTTTGAAAATACTTCATGGTATGCATATACAGTTGTATAAAATGAAAGGGAGCGCTATTAGTTTGTGAAAAAAGTTTGACAAAAATAGTTCAAAATTGATTTTGGATACTATATCTTTGATTTAAAAAAGACAGGAGGAGAATATAAGCGAGAAAAGAAGAATGATGGAAATAAGAGTGAAATTATGAAGAAAAACGGAAGATATTTGATAGAATGAGAATATTTTGTATAAAATGACGAAAAAATAGAAAAACCAACTAGTAATTGAATGTCAAAATACGTTAAAATTATAACGAAATAAAAATGGACATATAAAACAAAAATAGAATTTTAAAGATAAAATAGAGAAAAACAGGAAAAATACACAAGCGTTCCTGAAAAAAACAGGAGATTCAGAAAGAAAATTGAAAGAATTGTTAAAAAATTTGCAAATAGGCAGAATGTTCATTTTGTTTAGTGGAATGGGCAAAATAAAATAAATGTTAAATAACTAACAGAAAATGGTTGCTAACATGATAATAATTTGTTATTATTACATAGAATGAAAGAGCAACAAGGTATACAATATAGCATTTTTATGGAGGAAAGAATATGGGTAATTCAAAAATGAATGCCAGAGAGCGCATTGATTATCTGTTTGATGACCACAGTTTTGTGGAAGTTGGTGGATATGTTTCCGCTCGTAATACCGATTATAATCTCGGTGCAAAGAAAGTAGAAGGTGATGGTGTTATCACTGGATACGGAGTTATTAATGACCGCATGGTTTATGTTTACAGTCAGGATGCTTCCGCACTTGGAGGTTCCGTAGGTGAGATGCATGCGAAGAAAATTGCTTCCCTTTATGATCTGGCGATGAAAACAGGCGCGCCAATCATTGGAATGCTGGATTGTGCAGGACTTAGATTACAGGAAGCGACAGATGCCCTTCACGCTTTTGGAACGATTTTTAATAAGCAGGCACAGGCATCTGGAATGATTCCACAGATTTCTGCAGTATTTGGAATGTGTGGAGGAGGAAGTGCCGTAATGTCCGCTATGTCTGATTTTACATTGATGGAGAAGGAGAACGGCAGTCTCTTTATCAACAGTCCGAATGCATTAGCGGGGAATGAAGAATCCCGTCAGAATACGGCAGGAGCACAGTTCCAGTCTGAGCAGGCTGGTAACGTAGATTTTGTATGTGAGACAGAAGAAGCACTTCTTGACCAGCTTCGTATTCTCGTTGATGTACTTCCTTCTGATTATGAAGCAGAAGATGTTTACTTTGATAACGATGATGATTTAAATAGGGTTATTCCTGAGTTAAATGATGCCGCATATGATGCCGCTTACATTTTAAAATCTATTTCTGACAACAATATGTACATAGAGACAAAGGCAGCCTATGCCAAAGAGATGGTAACTGCATTTATCCGTCTGAATGGAGAGACAGTAGGTGCGGTTGCAAACCAGCCAGTAGATGGTGAGTCCGTTTTAACAAGAAATGGTCTTGAAAAAGCAGAAAGATTTATTAAGTTCTGTGATGCATTTTCGATTCCTCTTCTTACTGTAACGAACGTGACAGGACTTCGTGCCAACGCACATGAAGAGAGAAAGCAGGCGCTCGCATTAGCGAAGTTTACGACAACACTTGCACAGGTTAGTGTACCTCGTATTAATCTCATTGCAGGCGAGGCTTATGGAACTGCAGCGGAAGTAATGAATTCTAAAGCTATCGGAGCTGACTTTGTTCTGGCATGGCCACAGGCATCTGTAGGAATGATGGATGCAGAACAGGCAGTTCGTATCATGTATGCAGAGGAAATCAATACAGATAAGAATAAGACAGCACTTATCGCAGAGAAAACTGCGGAATATGCAGAAGGACAGAGCAGTGCATTAGCAGCTGCAAAGAGAGGATATATAGATGACATCATCGAGCCGGACGCAACAAGAAAGCGTCTTATCGCTGCTTATGAAATGCTTTACGGAAAGAAAGTAACTCCAGTGACAAAGAAGCATACGGCAGTATAGTGAGGTGAGAGTATGAACGTATTTGAACAAGCCTTATTAAATACTTTGATGGGTATGGGAACTGTATTTGCAGTACTGATTTTCATTTCTTTACTGATTTCTCTTTTTGTATATATCCCATCTATTGAAAGAGCGTTAAAGAATCGTTCTTCTAAGAAAGAGAAAAAGGCTGCGCAGGAAGAAAGACCGGCTCCAAAGCGTCCGATTCTTGAAGAAGTTGTGGAAGAAGAGGAACTTGTGGATGATGGTGAACTTGTCGCAGTAATCACAGCGGCAATCATGGCAGCGAATGGAGGAGCAGCAGTCAGTGCAGATAAGTTGGTCGTTCGTTCAATCAAGAGAGTGAAGAGAAGATAGCAAAAATGTATTCTTGGAATCTTTTTATAAAGTTTTGAAAAGTTAGCTATAGAAAGATTTTAGAAGTACATAAAATCATTCAGGAGGATTTACAATGAAAAATTATAGAATTACAGTTAATGGTGTTGCTTATGATGTAGCAGTAGAAGAATTAGGTGCAGGAGAAGCAAGTGCAGCGCCGGTAAGTACACCAGCAGCCGTTCCGGCTCCAGCTAAGAAAGCTGCCCCAAAGACTTCCGGAAGTGCCGGTGCCGTAAAGATTACAGCACCAATGCCAGGTAAGATCGTAGCAGTAAAGGCACAGGCAGGTGCTTCTGTAAAGAAAGGCGACGCTGTTCTTGTATTAGAGGCTATGAAGATGGAGAATGAAATCTGTGCAGCACAGGATGGTGTTATCGCAAGTGTGGAAGTAGCAGTTGGAGATATGGTAGAAGGCGGAGATGTACTGGCTACAATGAACTAGAGCATATTTGCAAAATAAAACGGAGGAAGATTTATGAGTTATGTTGTAGAGACAATGACGAATCTCGCAGCACAGACCGGATTTGCATTCTTAAAGCCAGGTAACTTCATTATGATACTGGTTGCTTTAGTCTTCTTATATCTGGCCATCGCCAAAGGATATGAGCCACTTTTGTTAGTGCCGATTTCTTTTGGTATGCTGCTGGTTAACTTATATCCGTCCATTATGGAAGAAGGCGGATTATTACATTATTTTTACTTATTAGATGAATGGAGTATTCTCCCTTCACTGATTTTCTTAGGCGTTGGAGCACTAACAGACTTCGGTCCGCTGATTGCCAATCCAGCAAGTTTCTTGCTGGGAGCTGCGGCGCAGTTTGGTATTTACAGCGCGTATTTCCTTGCAATGCTTATGGGATTTAACGGAAAGGCAGCAGCAGCAATTTCCATTATTGGTGGAGCCGATGGTCCTACTTCTATTTTCCTTGCCGGAAAGCTTGGGCAGACAGACTTAATGGGACCAATTGCGGTAGCGGCATATTCTTATATGTCACTTGTACCAATTATTCAGCCACCGATCATGAAACTCCTTACTACAGAAAAGGAACGTCAGATTAAGATGGAACAGTTAAGAACCGTTACAAAAACAGAGAAAATTATGTTCCCTATCGTTGTAACAGTTGTTGTATGTCTGATTCTTCCTACAACAGCGCCATTAGTTGGTATGCTGATGCTTGGTAACCTTTTTAGAGAGTCCGGCGTAGTAAAACAGCTTTCAGAGACAGCGTCTAACGCTCTTATGTACATCGTAGTTATTATTCTTGGTACATCCGTTGGTGCGACAACAAGTGCAGAGGCATTCTTAAATGTCAGCACAATCAAGATTGTAGTATTAGGTCTTGTAGCTTTTGCTGTTGGTACTGCAGCAGGTGTCCTGTTTGGTAAACTTATGTGTAAGGTTACAGGTGGTAAGGTAAATCCATTAATTGGTTCTGCCGGGGTATCTGCCGTTCCTATGGCAGCCCGTGTATCCCAGAAAGTTGGTGCGGAAGCAGATCCATCAAACTTCTTACTGATGCATGCGATGGGACCAAATGTTGCCGGAGTTATCGGTACAGCGGTAGCCGCCGGAACATTTATGGCAATTTTTGGAGTATAATTTAGAATTATTTGATTATTTAAAATTCATTATTTATAGGGCTATAATCTGTAAAAAATGTTACAGGGGATATTTATAAATAGTTTACAAATTGAATTTTAGATAATAACAGTTGTAAGCGCAAATAGTTACGTGATTTGAAATAAAAGGAGATATTATGGCCGAAATTAAGAAAAAACCGGTTAAAATAGTAGAAACCGTTCTCCGTGACGCACATCAGTCTCTGATTGCTACAAGAATGACAACAGAGGAGATGCTGCCAATCGTAGATAAGATGGATCAGGTTGGTTATCATGCAGTAGAATGCTGGGGAGGTGCAACATTTGATGCCTGCCTGCGTTTCTTAAAGGAAGACCCATGGGAGAGACTTCGTAAATTAAGAGATGGCTTTAAGAATACAAAGTTACAGATGTTATTCCGTGGACAGAACATCTTAGGATATAAGCCATATCCAGACGATGTTGTAGAATATTTCGTACAGAAATCTATTGCAAACGGAATTGATGTTATTCGTATTTTTGACTGTTTAAATGACCTTAGAAACTTACAGACTGCTGTAGATGCAACAAAGAAAGAGGGAGGACACGCGCAGATCGCCCTCTCCTATACAATCGGTGATGCATATACATTAGACTACTGGAAAAAGACTGCTAAGAATATTGAAGAGATGGGAGCAGATTCTATCTGTATCAAAGATATGGCAGGACTTTTAGTGCCGAATGAAGCAACTCGCCTTGTAACTGCATTAAAGCAGGCAACAGACATTCCTATCGAACTTCATACACACTATACAAGTGGTGTCGGTGGAATGACTTACTTAAAAGCAGTAGAAGCAGGAGTCGATATCATTGATACAGCCATATCTCCATTTGCAATGGGAACAAGCCAGCCGGCAACAGAAGTTATGGCTGAAACATTCCGCGGTACAGAATTTGATACAGGATTTGACCAGAAGCTTTTAGGCGAGATTGCAGACTATTTCCGCCCAATACGTGAGAAATATCTGGCAAATGGTTTAATGAGTCCAAAGGTACTTGGCGTAAATATCAAGACGTTAATGTATCAGGTACCGGGAGGAATGCTTTCCAACCTGACATCCCAGCTGAAAGAGCAGGGAGCAGAAGATAAGTTCTACGAAGTACTTGAAGAGGTACCGCGTGTACGTAAAGATCTTGGTGAGCCACCGCTTGTTACACCATCTTCACAGATCGTTGGAACACAGGCTGTATTCAACGTACTGATGGGTGAGCGTTATAAGATGATCACAAAAGAGACAAAGGATGTGCTTGCAGGTAAATACGGTAAGACAACAAAACCGGTTGATCCAGAACTTCAGAAGAAGGCTCTTGGAGATGAAGAACCGATCACTTGCCGTCCGGCAGATCTTATCCCGGATGAGCTTGATACACTTCGTAAAGAGTGTGCACAGTGGATCCAGCAGGATGAGGATGTACTGACATATGCACTGTTCCCACAGGTTGCTGTTGACTTCTTCAAATACAGACAGGCTCAGCAGACAAAAGTAGATGCTACAGTAGCAGATACAGAGAACGGATCTTATCCGGTATAATCCTGACTGATTTAGTTAGATTATGAATTGAATAGAAAGACCAGAAGATAACAGATTGAAAGATTTGTATTTTCTGGTCTTTTTCATTTGTAAGGAAATTTATTTGGTGGTATCATAGATGTGTACAATTTTGAATAATCAAGTTTTTTGGAATATGAGTTTGATTGTTGGAATATATGGAGGCAGATATGAGTGTTTTAGACAGAATAGAGCGATTACGAAATGTAATGGAACAGCAGAAAATAGACTGCTATATCATCCCTACAGATGACTATCATCACAGTGAATACGTCGGTGATTATTTTAAATTCCGTGAATATATAACGGGCTTTACAGGATCAGCAGGTACCGCAGTTTTTACAAAGGATAAAGCGGGACTCTGGACAGATGGAAGATATTTTATTCAGGCAGAAGCTCAGTTGAAGGGGAGCGGGATCACGCTCTATAAATCAGGAGAATCTGATGTTCCAACGATAGAAGAATTTTTAAAAAGTGAGCTGAAAGAAGGGGATGTTCTGGGATTTGATGGTCGTACAGTGACTTATGCACAAGGAAAACGATATTGTCATATCGCAGACGAGAATGGCGCATCATTGAAATACCGCTTAGATTTTGCACAGAATATCTGGAAGGAAAGACCTGAAATGTCTATGGAACCTGTATTTTCTCTAGAAGATGAATATACAGGCGAAAAAATTGGATCCAAATTAGAACGAGTCAGAGAAGTGATGAAAGAAAATGGATGCAATGCACATGTTTTATCGAGTCTTGATGATATTGCATGGCTTTTAAATATAAGAGGAAATGATATTGCATATTGTCCACTTGTTCTTTCTTACGCAATCGTTTATAATAATTCAGTTGAGCTGTTTGCTGACATTAGAAAATTCTCTGACGATATTATAAATTTGTTAGCAGAAAATCAAGTGAAAATTTATCCGTATGAGGATATTTATCGCAAAGTTTCAGAAATGACATCGGAAGATAAGCTTCTTCTGGATTCTGCAATCATGAATTATAGTCTTTATCAGGCTATTTCCAAAGAGACGGTGATTGTTGATAAGCAGAACCCGGAAATCCTGATGAAGTCAGTTAAAAATGAAACACAGGCAGAGAATTTGAGAAAAGCGCATTTGAAGGATGCTGTTGCACATACAAAGTTTATGTACTGGTTAAAGAAGAATATTGGCAGAGTGGAGATTACAGAGTTGTCTGCTTCTGCCAGGCTGGAAGGATTACGTGCAGAGCAGGAGCATTTCCTCGGACCAAGTTTTGGCCCGATCAGTGCATATGGAGAACATGGGGCAATTGTTCATTATAGTGCGGATGAGAAAAGCAATGTCCCTTTAAAAGAAGGAAAGCTTTTCATGACAGATACAGGAGGTCATTACCTGGAAGGGTCTACCGACATTACGCGTACGGTTGCACTTGGAGAAGTGGGGAATATTGAAAAAGAACATTTTACACTGGTAGCAAGAGCAATGCTGCGTCTGGCAAACACTGTATTTCTCTATGGATGCAGTGGTGCGAATCTGGATTGTATTGCAAGAGAGGTCTTTTGGAAAGAAGGATTAAACTTTAATCATGGGACGGGGCATGGTGTTGGTTATTTATTGAATATCCATGAAGGACCGATCAATTTCCGTTGGAAAGAGGGAGAGAGACCGGCTCCGGCATTGGAAGAAAATATGGTGATTACAGATGAACCGGGGATCTATATTGAGGGTTCCCATGGAATTCGTCTGGAAAATGAGCTGCTTGTCAGAAAAACAGTTAAGAATGAGTATGGACAGTTTATGAATTTTGAAATTCTTACTTATGTACCAATTGATCTGGATGCAATCTTGCCGGAGAAAATGAGTACAGAAGAGAAAGAAATGCTGAATCATTATCATAAGCAGGTTTATGAAAAAGTGTCCCCTTACCTTTCAGAGGAAGAACGAATCTGGCTGAAAGAGTACACACGGGCTGTGAAGTAATCAGTAAAGCAGAGATATAACAGAACTCTTATGTATCTGTTGAAGCTGCTGGACGGATAATGAAATATTTAGGGATTAGGAATAGTGTAAAAGAATGGAAACATCAGAACGCAATATTGAAGCGAATATGAATGAGCTGATCGGAAGGATCGAAGCAAAATATGAGAAGATGAGCAAGGGGCAGAAGCGCCTTGCAGAATATGTGAAAGAAAATTATGATAAGGCTGTATTTCTGACAGCGGCGCGTCTTGGAGAGATTGTGGGTGTCAGTGAATCTACGGTTGTACGATTTGCAACCCAGCTTGGATATAGGGGATACCCGGAATTTCAGAAAGCATTGGAAGAACTTGTCCGTAATAAGTTGAATTCAATCCAGCGTATGGAAGTGACCTATGGACGAATTACACAGAGTGAGATCCTTGAAACAGTTCTTCAGTCAGACATTGAGAAAATCAAGATGACCTTGTCTGCAATCGATCATAAGGCATTTAACTGGGCGATTGATACCCTTTTAGAAGCAAAGAGAATCTATGTTGTGGGAATCAGAAGCTGTGCACCACTTGCTTCTTTTATGGGATTTTATCTGAATCTTGTATGCGACAATGTAATTACAGTAAATACAAACAGTTCCAGTGAGATTTTTGAACAGATCATTCGAATCGGGGAAGGAGATGTGATTATAGGAATCAGTTTCCCAAGATATTCGATGAGAACATTGAAAGCATTGGAATTTGCGAGCAATAGAAAGGCAAAAGTAATCACACTTACTGACAGTATCCATTCACCTATGAATCAGTATTCTTCCTGCAATCTGATCGCAAGAAGTGATATGGCATCTATTGTCGATTCGCTTGTTGCACCATTGAGTGTGATTAATGCTCTGATTGTTGCAATCTGTATGAAAAAACAGAAAGAAGTTGTCTCGACATTAGAGACTCTGGAGAAAATCTGGGGTGAATATCAGGTTTACAGCGGAGAAGAAAGCAGTCAGGAAGGTGGCAGCGCAGGAACGAACGAGTCTTACAGACAGAATAAAGGAGAAGAATAGAGCATGAGTAATGTGATCGTAGTGGGCGGCGGGGCTGCCGGGATGATGGCGGCAGTTTTCGCTGCAAGAAATGGTCAGAATGTTCAGTTGCTTGAGAAGAATGAAAAGCTTGGGAAGAAGCTGTTCATTACAGGAAAAGGACGTTGCAATATAACGAATGCCGCTGATATAGAAGATTTATTTACGGCGGTGACAAGTAATCCGAAATTTTTATACAGTGGATTTTACAGTTTTACAAATCAGCAGGTGATCGATTTCTTTGAAGAACTTGGTGTGAAGACGAAAATTGAACGTGGAGAACGAGTTTTCCCTGTTTCAGATCATTCTTCTGATGTGATCGCAGCATTTTCAAGAGAGTTAAAATCATTAGGAGTAGCTGTTTCTCTTCACACAGAGGTGAGAGAACTGCTTTGTGAACAGGATAAAGTGTGCGGGGTTTTATTAACTAATGGAAAGAAAATGAAGGCAGATGCTGTGATTGTTGCGACAGGTGGTATTTCCTATCCTTCTACGGGTTCTACAGGCGATGGATATCGTTTCGCGAAAGAAACAGGGCATAGAGTGACAGAACTCCTTCCATCACTTGTACCGATGGAAGTCAGACAATGGTATGCGAAAGAATTGCAGGGATTATCTCTTCGAAATATAGAAATTTGTATCACAGATGGGAAGAAAAAACTCTACGAAGAATTCGGAGAGATGCTTTTTACACATTATGGTGTAACAGGACCGGTTATTCTGAGCGCGAGCAGTGTGGTGGGAAAAACTTTAAGAAAAAAAGAACTTACACTTCATATAGACTTAAAACCGGCATTGAGTGAGGAGCAACTTGATAAAAGAATCCTCAGAGAGTTTGATGCAAACCATAATAAACAGTATAAAAATTCAATCGATTCACTCTTTCCGGCAAAATTAAAGCCCGTTATGATAGAACTCTCGGAGATTGAACCTGAGAAAAAAGTGAATGAGATTACAAAAGAAGAACGACAGAGACTGGTTCATCTGATCAAGGATTTTACAATGACATTGACAGGGCTTCGCGGTTATAATGAAGCAATCATTACAAAAGGCGGAGTATCTGTAAAAGAGATTGATCCAGGAACAATGGAATCAAAAAAAATGAAAGGATTATATTTCGCCGGAGAGGTGCTTGATCTTGATGCAGTGACCGGAGGATATAATCTTCAGATCGCATGGTCAACAGGATATCTTGCCGGAATTAACGCAGGATGTGATTGAAATTTTACTGGGAAATTTCTGAATCCTGTGACAGGAAGAATAGATGTTACTGTTAGATTTGAAAATGGAATGTAGAAAGAAAAGATGGAGGAATAAAAATGGGATATAATGTAGCAATCGATGGACCGGCAGGGGCAGGGAAAAGTACAATTGCAAAGCAGGTTGCAAAAGAAAACGGATATATTTATGTAGATACCGGCGCAATGTACCGTGGATTGGCCATTCACTTTCTGAATCTTGGAATTGATCCAAAAGATACAGAAAAGATTATAGAGGCCTGCAAAGATGTGGAAGTAACGATTGGTTATGAAAGCGGAATCCAGCAGATCTATGTAAATGGAGAGAATGTTACAGCAAAGCTTCGTACAGAAGAAGTTGGAAATATGGCTTCTATGACATCTGCGATTCCGGAAGTCAGAGAAAAACTCCTGGAACTTCAGAGAACGCTTGCAAGAGAGAAGGATGTGATCATGGATGGAAGAGACATTGGTACCCATGTGCTTCCAGATGCAGATGTAAAAATCTATCTTACAGCAAGCGTAGAAATCAGAGCAAAGAGAAGATATAAAGAGCTTGTTGAAAAGGGAGTACAGTGCGATCTGAAAGAGATAGAGAAAGATATTGAAGAAAGAGACTACCGTGATATGACAAGAAAGATCGCGCCACTGAAAAAAGCAGAGGATGCGATACTTGTTGACAGTTCAGATATGACACTGAAAGAAGTTGTAAACACGATTTCCAGATATTGTCATAGATAAATTTGCAGGAGTTGGATAGAATGAAAGTAATAAAGGCGAAATCAGCTGGATTTTGTTTCGGCGTTAAGCGTGCAGTGGATACAGTTTACGAACAGGTGAAAGAGAATCAGAATCTTCCGATCTATACGTATGGTCCGATTATCCATAATGAAGAAGTGGTGAAAGATCTGGAGCAGAAAGGTGTGATCGTCCTTCGCAGCGAAGAGGAGCTGGATACACTGGAAAGGGGAACTGTTATTATCCGCTCTCACGGGGTGGCAAAAGATGTGTATGACAGATTGGAAAGTAAGAAAATCCAGATTGTAGATGCTACGTGTCCATTTGTTAAGAAGATCCATAATATCGTGCAGAAACACAGTGAGATGGGCGAGAATATTATTATCATTGGAAATCCGGAACATCCGGAGGTTCAGGGAATTAAGGGCTGGGCAGGAGATCATGTAGAGGTCTTTCAGACCAAGGAAGAAGCAGAAAATTATTCTTGTGAGCAGGGAAAAAAGATTTGTATCGTTGCCCAGACGACATTTAATTACAATAAATTTAAAGAATTAGTTGAAATTCTTGAAAAAAAGAGTTATGATGTAAGTGTTTTAAATACAATCTGTAATGCTACGAAGGAGCGCCAGACAGAAGCGCAGAGCATAGCAGAGACGGTGGATGCTATGATCGTTATTGGTGACAAACATAGTTCCAATACCCAGAAGTTATTTGAAATATGCCGCAAAGCATGTAACAATACGTACTATATACAGACACTTGGCGATTTGGATTTGAATCAATTAGGGTCAGTGGAAACGGTAGGTATTACAGCAGGGGCATCCACGCCCAACAATATAATTGAGGAGGTTCAAAATAATGTCAGAATTATCTTTTGAACAGATGTTAGAAGAGTCATTTAAAACAATTCACAATGGAGAGGTTGTCGAAGGTACAGTAATCGACGTGAAACCGGATGAGATTATCCTGAACATTGGATATAAAGCAGACGGTATCATCACAAAGAGCGAATATTCCAACGATCAGTCTCTTGACCTTACAACAGTTGTATCCGTAGGTGATACAATGACAGTTAAGGTACTGAAAGTAAATGACGGAGAGGGTCAGGTTCTTCTTACATATAAGAGACTGGCTGCAGAAAAAGGAAATGAGAGACTGCGCGAAGCATATGAAAACCACGAAGTGCTGAAAGCTACAGTTACACAGATTCTTGGCGGCGGTATTTGTACAACAGTTGATGAAGTAAGAGTATTTATCCCGGCAAGCCTTGTTTCCGATTCTTATGAGAAAGATCTCAGCAAGTATGAAGGACAGGAAATCGAATTCGTAATCAGCGAGTTCAACCCGAGAAGAAACCGTGTGATCGGTGATAGAAGACAGCTTCTTGTAGCAGAGCGTGCTGAGAAGCAGAAAGAGCTGTTCGCGAAACTCAATGTTGGTGATACAGTAGAAGGAACTGTTAAGAATGTAACAGATTTCGGAGCATTCGTTGACCTTGGTGGTGTTGACGGACTTCTTCACATCTCAGAGATGTCATGGGGAAGAGTTGACAATCCGAAGAAAGTATTCCATGTAGGAGATACACTGAAAGTTCTTGTAAAAGACATTCATGATACAAAGATTGCGCTCAGCCTGAAATTCCCAGAGACAAATCCATGGGTAAATGCAGCAGAAGATTTCGCTGTAGGTACAGTAGTTACAGGAAAAGTTGCACGTATGACAGACTTTGGTGCATTCGTAGAACTTGCACCGGGAGTTGACGCACTTCTTCATGTATCCCAGATTTCAAGAGCTCATGTTGAGAAACCATCTGATGTTCTTGCAATCGGACAGGAAATCACAGCTAAGATCGTTGATCTTAACGAAGCAGAGAAGAAGATCAGCCTGAGCATGAAAGCTCTTGAGGCTGACAACGCTGGAGAGACAGAGGAATAAGATATAAATTATTTTTTAGAAGAACCTGCCATTGGCAGGTTCTTTTTCTGTTAAAAATTCGACAAGATGTATAGCGAAAGATACAAGAATTATTACATATTTGCTAGATTTTCAGAGCGCATTCTAGTAAAATAAGTATTACAAAATTAAAATATTATTGTTGTAATGACAATGATAAAAGAAAGGAAGGAAATGAGATGGGGCTTTTGACATTTAAAGGCGGAATCCATCCAGATGATGGAAAACGTTTTTCAAAGGATCAGCCAATCAGACCTGTAGTACCTCAGGGTGAACTGGTCTATCCACTTTCACAGCATATAGGAGCACCGGCTAAACCGGTAGTTAAGAAAGGCGATTGTGTGCTGAAAGGACAGTTGATTGCTGAAGCGGGAGGATTTGTATCTTCTCCGATCTATTCATCTGTCTCCGGTAAAGTGAAAGGATTGGAACAACGTTTTAATCCAACTGGATCCCAGGTGGAGTGCATTGTTGTAGAAAACGATGGAGAGTATAAGGAAGTTGAATATGAACCGGTAAAGCCTTTGGAAGAGATGACAAGGGAAGAAATCATTAATAAGATTGGAGATGCCGGAATCGTAGGAATGGGTGGTGCAGGATTCCCTACAAAGGTAAAGCTTTCTCCGAAGGAACCGGATAAGATAGAATATATTATTGCAAACTGTGCTGAGTGTGAACCTTATATCACTGCAGATTACAGAAGAATGCTCGAGTATACAGAAGATCTTGTCAGCGGAATGAAGGTCATCCTTTCTTTATTCCCAAATGCAAGAGGTGTTTTTGCTGTAGAGGATAACAAGAAAGATTGTATTGAAAAGTTACAGAAAGCAGTTGCCGGCGAACCAAGAATTGATGTGAAAGCATTGATGACAAAATATCCACAGGGGGCAGAACGTCAGTTGATCTATGCAGTGACAAAACGAGCAATCAATTCTACCATGCTTCCGGCAGATGCAGGATGTATTGTTGATAACGTGGAGACTTTGATTGGAATCCACAATGCGGTAATCAAAGGAAAACCGTTGATGGAACGTGTTGTTACAGTGAGCGGCGATGCAGTCGAAAAACCAGGAAACTTTATGGCTCCTTTTGGAATAAACCACAGAGAGCTGGTTGAGGCAGCAGGAGGTTTGAAAGCGGAACCGCAGAAACTGATCTCCGGAGGACCGATGATGGGATTTGCCATGGTGACAATGGATGCACCGGTTACAAAGATTTCTTCCTCTATTCTGCTTTTTAAAGAAGACGTTGTGGCAAAGAGTCTTGAGACTGCATGTATTAACTGTGGAAGATGTGTGGAGATCTGTCCAAGCAGAATTATTCCATCCAGACTTGCAGACTTTTCAAAGAGAAAAGATGAGGCATCTTTTGTTGCATGGAATGGATTGGAATGTGTGGAATGTGGTTCCTGCAGTTATGTCTGTCCGGCGAAACGTCAGCTGAAACAGGCAATTGGTTCAATGCGTAAGACAGCATTGGCGAATAGAAAGAAGAAATAAGAGAGGTTGAAGTAAAGTGAACGAGAAATATAACGTATCTTCTTCGCCGCATATCCGTGATAAAGTGACAAGCAGCAACATTATGCTTTATGTTGTGATCGCACTTCTTCCGGCTACATTTTTCGGAATCTGGAATTTCCGTCATGAGAATGCCTGGATTCTTGTAGTTGTTACAACGGCAGCGGCTGTTTTATCTGAGTATCTTTATGAAAAATTAATGCATAAGCCAATTACGATCAATGATTTCAGTGCGGTTGTAACAGGACTTCTGCTCGCATTGAATCTTCCTCCGACACTCCCGTGGTGGATGGGTGTGCTTGGTGCAGTATTTGCCATCATTGTTGTGAAACAGTTGTTTGGAGGACTTGGACAGAACTTCATGAACCCTGCATTGGGAGCACGTTGTTTTCTGCTGATCTGTTTTGCAGGAAAGATGACTTATTTTGTTTACGACGGAGTGACAGGACCGACTCCTCTGGCAGAACTGAAAGCAGGAGAAACAGTGAATACATTGTCTATGCTTCTCGGAAATATCAGAGGAACAATCGGAGAGACTTCTGTAGTTGCAATTATGATCGGTGCAATGTTCCTGATTCTTATGGGTGTAATTGATCTTAGAATTCCTGGAACTTACATTGTGACATTTGTGATTTTTATCACATTGTTTGGAGGACATGGATTCGATCCTCAGTACATCACAGCGCATCTTTGTGGTGGTGGTCTGATGCTTGGAGCATGGTTTATGGCAACAGATTATGTGACTGCTCCGATTACGAGCAAAGGAAAGATTTTGTATGGCATTTGTATGGGAATCTTAACCGGACTGTTCCGTTTGTTCGGAGCTTCGGCAGAAGGGGTATCTTATGCAATCATCATCAGTAACCTTTTGGTTCCGTTGATCGAGAAGGTTACTCTTCCGAAACCTTTCGGTAAAGGAGGAGAAAAGTAATGAATAAAATTATAAAAAATACGTTGATCTTAACTGCAATAACAGTTGTTTCAGGACTTTTGCTCGGAATTGTTTACGATGTTACAAAAGAGCCGATTGCGCAGGCGCAGGAGCGTACAAAACAAAAGGCGTTTCAGACAGTGCTTCCCGAGGCTTCAGAGTTTACATCCAGCAATTTCGATGAAAAAGAGGCGGCAAAAATTTTAAAAGAAAACGGTTATACAGACGATATAACAGAAGTAGCGGAAGCGACAGATAAAAAAGGGAAAGTAATCGGTTACGTGATCAATGTCACTTCTCACGAAGGGTATGGCGGCGACATTGAAATTTCTGTAGGAATCGCCTCGGACGGAACAGTGAAAGGAATTGAGATGCTCTCCATCGGAGAGACGGCGGGATTAGGAATGAAAGCGAAAGACGCTGAATTTAAAGATCAGTTTCGGGATAAAAAAGTGCAAAAATTCACTTATACGAAAAATGGAGAAAAAGGCGATGATAAGATCGATGCCATCAGCGGCGCTACGATTACGACAAATGCAGTGACTAATGCCGTTGATTCAGCACTGATTTATTATCAAACGGAGTTAGGAGGCGGTATCAATGAATAAATGTGCAGAACGTCTTTATAATGGCCTTGTGAAAGAAAATCCTACGTTCGTTCTCATGCTCGGTATGTGTCCGACTCTTGCGGTTACCACATCTGCCATGAATGGTATCGGAATGGGACTTTCTACGACAGTCGTTCTGGTTATGTCAAATATGTTGATTTCTATTCTGCGTAAAGTGATTCC
>ERZ857965.1476-NODE-1476-length-23607-cov-17.684358_pt1 | contig 23607 bp, 28 predicted proteins | sample MGYA00519758_ERZ857965 | MGnify/ENA primary metagenome ERZ857965 (study PRJEB31778, sample SAMEA3449381) | human gut metagenome | biome: human gut; feature: human-associated habitat; material: faeces | place: United Kingdom | collected 2010/2012 ... | reverse complement strand
ATTTAAAAAATTCTAAACCTTACACAGGTAACATAACTACTACTACAGGAAACACAGTAATGGCCCTAGGAGTAAATCCTGCAGGAACTTCTGCCCAAAACAACTTTTTTAAAGGAAATATCTACTCAGTAAGAATCTACAACAAAGCACTAACCCCAGAAGAAATACATAGAAATTATTTATACGACAAACAAAAATTTAATCTAGAATAATAAAATAAAAATTAAGTATAAAGATACACATCATCAGTATCAAAACTTAATTTTTTTTATTAAAGACATTTATTATAATAATACAAACAAATTAACAATATAATATAATAGGTGATTAATATGATCTCATTTATAATTAATTACTGGATTGAAATACTATTTTCACTAATAGTAACAGTTATAACTCATCTATATAGAAAAATATCAAAATATATAAAAAAGATAGACACTTTAGAAAATCAAGCCTGTTCAAATTTAAAAATGCACATAGCAGAAAGATATGCTGAAATAAAGAAAAAAGATTACATAACTATGGAAGAAAAAGAACAAATAATGGAACTATATGAATTATATAAAAAATTAGAATGTTCTAACATTGCAGACGAAATGGTTAAAGAAATAAATAGTATTCCATTTAAATAAGGAGGCCTATATGGAAAACATAATTTCAGAATCATTAATAAAAATGTTATCAATAAGCATAGTCTTTTCAGTATTTGAAATGTCTCTTATTCAAAAAATAAAAATAATATTTCACTTAAAGAAAAAATACCAAGTAATTCTAATAAATTTTATTTCAACATTTACATTTGGTCCCTTATTTTTAATATGGTTCTTTAATTTAAATATAATAAACTCACTATGGGTATCATTCTTTTCATTTATTGGAGCCCCAGCACTTTATGAATCCTTAAGAAAACAAAATATAATAAAATATAATCCTAAATCTCTAAAAGATATAAATAATGAATCAAATACTGATAATAATTCAAAAATAAAACACTAGTTATTCAAAACTAACTAGTATTTTTTTTTATAAATAAACATCTAACAAAATAAATAATCAAAATAACATAAAAGATTAAAAATACATAAGGAGCATATCTTATATACAAAAACAAACTATAATTTTTAAAACAATATATACTAACTACAGGAATTATAATAGCAATAACATAAGTAAGAATATTTTGTTTTATAGAACTTTTAATTTTAAATATATCTGAAATATTATTTTTAATAAAATATACAAAATAAGATATTTGAGCAAAAAACGCTGTTATTAAAAACACTGCAGCAAAGTTTTCTATTCGTTCAATAAAACCAAATATCTGTACTTTTTTAAAGAGACCATATACGGGATAAGTTAAAATACTACCAAGTTCTATACTGTAAACTGAAATAATAAAAAACATTACCATAAAAATAAGACAAGAGGCAATAATATAACCAACCAAAATCTTCCTAGAAAAATTTTTCTTATCTTTTGTAATATGCTTTAATCCCAAAATATAAAATATTGGAGATATAGAAGTAGTTAAAAATACGAAAGAACTATTCAAAATCTTTTTAAAAGGAACATCTACAAAAGGTTTTAAATTATTTAAATCTGCATAAGGAATCAAAGTAAGCAAAAGAAGAACTATTACAGTAACAGAAATAATAAAAAGCAAAAATATAGTCCTAGATAAGGTTTCAATTCCTTTATTTACTACAAAAGCTAAAATTATTGAAATAAAAATAGCAATCAAATAATAAGAACTTCTAGTAAGAAATTGACTAATTATAAAATCCATCATTAACCAAGTACTTATAAAAATAGAGAAAATTATTAGTATCAAAAGTAATATATCAAGAATATATCCAAATACTTTAAAATTTTTAATTGAAAAATCTAAAAAATTAGTATTAATCTTCTTACTGATATACATAATCATAAAAATAGGTATAAATCCAACAACAAATGAAATTATTAGAGATAAAAGAGAAGCATTTTTAGAACTTATAAGTATTAAAGAATTAGCAAAACCAGGGAACATTGCAAATATTAATCCAACACATATTGCCATAACTTCACCACTACTAATTTTTCCATTCATAGTATCATGCTCCTTTATTTATATTACCAAATCTATACATATTATTAGTTATTTTAATAGTAAATTTTGCTTCATCGTAAATATTTTTATTTTTAAATTTAGAATAATCATGATAGTAATTTTTATAAATAGTATTTTTAAGTCCCAAAGTCTCTGTATTATTTTTTTTAGAATAATCAATCAAGCTATAAATATAAGACTTTAATTCTTTATTAATTTCCTTTTTTATAGCATTTTGAATTTTCTTGTCAGTTAAATTAATTTTATCACTAATTTCTATTACTTTAGAATCAATACTAATATCAATATTTACAAAAATATTATTATCTTTGATCTTTAAATCAACACTAGTCTTAGGATTATAAATAACTGCTCCAAAAACATTATTGTTATATTTACCATCTATCACAATATCATGATAATTATTATTAATAGTATTATAAGCAATAGCATCATCACTACTAAATGACTCAAGTAAATTTTTATTTTTAAAAGCAGCCATATTATCAATTATTACTGAAGTTGCAGTCATTCCTTTTTTATTAGTAGTTTTAACAAGAGGTACAACAGGATCAATTCCTTTTTTCAAATAAGTGCTAAGAAAATCCTCTAAAGTTAAATCATAGATAGTACCATTTCTATCTTTGGAATCAAGTAAAACAGTTTTTAAACTCTCAACAGGAAAACGATCTTTTACTTCATTATCAGGTTTTAAAATCTTGTTAGCAGTCTCATTCTCGCAAAAAAGAACATAACTAGAAGATCTAACTTCTGGAGATCTCATAATATAATCAAATATATCATTTATTCTAGAAGCAGCCTCCTTATCAATAACAATAAATTCTAAGTGTCCCAAATAAACATTCTTAGGATACCTAACAGAAAAGTTTCTAATAGCTTTAGCAATAGTCTTACCACTAGATTCATATATCAAAGTACTAGCAGTAGTACTACCATCATTACTACTTTTAATATCCATTACCTGAGCAGTGAGCTTAAACTCATTATTACTATAATCGATTCCTAAAGCAGAAACAACTGCTAAATTATTAAGTTCCGAATAACTACAACCACTAAGTAAAAAAACAGATAATCCAAGTAAAATTAATTTTTTCATAACTTGCTCCTTGTATAATTTTTATTTGTTAAAATAGGCATTCTTTTATTATCTTTTTCAATCTTTTCCTTAAACAAAACATTCTTTAAAAATTTTTTATTAAGGGGAACAAGAGGGTATAAGTATGGTTTTCCAAAAGAAACCTTAGAAGTAAGTGAAGTAATAAGAAGGATACTTGCTAAAAATATGCCAATAATTCCCGTAGTAGTAGCAAAAAACATAAAGACAATTCTCCAAACTCTAATAGCATTAACCATACTAACATTGGAAAACATAAGCGAAGAAATAGCAGAAAGAGAAATGACAATAACCATAATTGGGGATACAATACCAGCAGAAACTGCAGCATCGCCTAAAACAATTGCACCTAAAATCGAAATAGCAGTACCAGATAAATGTGGCATCCGAATATCACTTTCACGTAATATCTCAAAAACAAGCGTAAGCCCTAGAGCCTCAACAATCGCCGGAAAAGGAACACCATCTCTTTGAGCAGCAAAATTAGTAAGTAAAGTAACAGGAATAGTCTCGTGATTAAAAGTAGTAATAGCAATATAAAAAGCTGGAAGAAGTATGGCAATAAAAAACGCAGAGTATCTTATTATTCTAGTAAAAGTAACATTTATATGACTTTGATAATTATCCTCGCTAGCATGAAACATATCACTAAAAAAAGTAGGAATAATTAATAAATAAGGAGAATTTTCAGTCATCACACAAATTCTTCCCTCTAAAAGAGCAAGACATGCAGTATCAGGTCTTTCTGTAGTAGCAATAATCGGAAAAGTACCATGTTTTCCCTCAATACATTCTCTTATATAAGTACTATCTAAAATGGCATCTATATCAATATTCTTAATTTTTTCTAAGACCTCAGAAACCAATTTCTCCTCAGCGATGTTATTCATATATAAAACAGAAACTATAGTCTTAGATTGCTTACCAATAATATTTTCCTGTATAACCAAATGATTAGATTTAACTCTTTTCCTAATAAGCCCTAAATTAGTTTGATAATTCTCTGTAAAAGCATCCTTGGGACCACTTATAGATTGTTCAGTAAGAGGTTCAGAAATACCCCTAGATAAACTTTCTCTAGTCTCAATCGCAAAAGGTTCACCTTTCTCAAACATAAGAATAGTAAAACCAGAATTAATTTTAGTATACAAATCCTCCTTATCTTTAATATCAACTATAACATTATCAGGTATTTCACTCTCAAAATGATTATATATATTCTCCCTTGTAATTCTTTTGTTAAAATTAGTAATTCGTTTCAAAATAAATTCATTAATACTATCACTTCTACTTACAGAAGTATTAAAAACCAAAAGAATATACTTATTCTTAACCTTAACCTTTCTAAATACAATATCAGGAGAATCAGAAAAATCACTCTTTATCATCTCTATTTGTTTATCTAGCATACTATCACCTTTATATTATTGTGTAAAATAAATAAAAAAACATACTAAAATTAAAATATTAAATCATGATAATAAAAAATGAATTACAAAACAAATAAAAAATAATTATGATAAAATAATGTTGTTGCAATAAAAGAAGATAAATAATACTAAAACGAATTATAAACTATTACCCAAAAATTTTGTTAGTTGCTACAATAAAATATTAATAGTATTGGTATTTAGGATTATTAAAAATTTAGTATATGTATTGAAACTGTTTTATTCTTATGATAAAATATAACCAAAATTTAAGTTGTGGTGTTTTATATGAATGATTGTATGGAAAAAATAAAGAATGATTAAAAGTTTTTATCATAATTGAAATTTAAATAATAAATAAGGAGGTGTAAAAGAATCTATGATTAATACCAATATAGACTTAAACTTATATAAAACCTTTTATGCTGTCGCAAAGCATGGAGGATTTTCAAAAGCTTCTGAAGTATTATATGTTTCACAACCAGCAGTCAGCGCATCAATAAAAAAACTTGAAGAACAATTAGGACTGAAATTATTTAAAAGAGACAACAAGTTATTTCAACTAACTAGAGCTGGGGAACAATTATTATTTTACGTTGAATCAATGTTAAATACTATGGAAATTGCAGAGCACAAAGTAAAAGAAAACTCAATATCAATAAATAATGAAATAAAAATTGGGGTTCCATCACATATAAACATTTTTATACTTAATGATTTAATTGAAGAATACTTAAAGGTTAATAAGAAAATGAGGTTTACGTTAGTTAATCGCTCAACAAATGAAATGTTAGATATGCTATATAAAAAAGAGTTAGACTTACTAATAGACAATGATGCTCCAATTTTAAATAAAATTAAAAATTGTTGTATCACAAGAATATGTGCTATTGAAAATTGTTTTGTCGGAGCAGAAAAATACAAACAATTTTCAGAACAAGTACATACTTTTAGTGAATTAAATGAACAATCATTATTATTACCAGCTACTAGAACGCTTACTCGTAATGAATTGGAAAAAGTAGTAAGGTTATTTGATAGAAATCTAGTTTTAGAACCAAAAATAGATGTTTCAATAACTGAGGTTATGTATGATTTAGTAATTCGTAATATTGGTATAGGGTATTTTCCAAGAAAATTTGTAAAAAAAGATATTCAACATAAAAAATTATTTGAAATAAAAACCACATTGCCTTTGCCAAAAACAGAAATATGTTGCATATATATTCCGGAAACAATCAGCAATTGTTCTATGAATTTTATCAAATATATTGAAAATAAGTTATCATCTTAAAAAGATACTAAGAGAACAAACAAAAGCACTAACTACAGCATGTATAGATTTCGTTTTTGAAGAACTAAAAATTGATGATAGTAAAAACCTAAAAACAAAATAGATTATTATTTTGAAAGAATTGGAAACAGATGTAGAAAGGAAAATAATAAATGAAAAATATAGAAGAAGAAATAAGATTAGGGGTAACAAAAGATCAAATAAAGCAAATAAAAAATATAACAACTGAATATAAAAAAGATACAAGAATGATAGACATAACATGTGGTAAATATGGGTTTGACTCTTTATCTAAAGTAGGGTATATATGTAGAATAAGACAAAAAGATAACAATATTACAATGGAAATAAAAAAATATTTAGATAATGAAAAATGTATAGAAAAAAGTATAAAAATAGACACTGTAGAAGATGGGTTAGAATTCTTTAAGTTATTAGATTTAACACAATATTTAGTCTTGAAAAGAAATAGAGAAATAAGAAAGTATAATGATTTACTAATATATATAGATAGATTTGATGATATAGGAGACTATATAGAAATAGAGTATCAGAACTCTTCAAGAGAAGAAGCATTAAATTTTGCAAAAAATTTAAATATAGAACTAGATTTTAAAGAAAAATATGGTGATATTGTAAGAAATAAAACAAGAAAATAAAAAATAGAAAATTTTAAACACTAATATTTTATGATTATGTTCATTGAAAGGTTAAAAAAATCAAGCTTTAGAAGTTGAAATTTTTATACTCAAAACTATACATGATATATTGTAATAACTTAAATTTATTTTATTTGTTGATTTTTTAACTTTTATATGCTATATTTTAGCAAGAGAAAAGAGGGATAAAATGAAACAAAATAAAATTAAATTAAAATATAAATCATGTAAATCGTTATTATTTTTACTAATTTTATACATTATATCAGTAGTTTGGAGTACTATATCAAAAAATGTAAATATATTTATTGGTTCTTTAATTCCCCCATTGTTTCTAGCAGCTTATTATATATATACAGATTATTCAAATAAATAGGAAATATTTTAATACTAATAGTTGAAAAGGAAAGGATGACTCCAGTGAAAAAAGAAATAGAAATAAGAATATTAAATATTGATAAAAAAAAATTTATAGAAGATATTATTGCTTTAGGAGCAAAAAAGCAAAGCGAGTGTTTGCAAAAAAGGTATGTTTATGATTTTAATCCAGTTAATCCGAAAAAGTGGATTAGACTACGAACTAACGGAGTTAAAAATACAATAACTGTTAAAGAAATAATTGATAACCAAGTAATAGATGGAACAAATGAATTAGAAGTAGAAGTTTCAGACTTTAATATAGCAAATCTCATTCTTAAAGAATTAGGATATGTACCAAGAAACTACCAGGAAAATTATAGAATAATATATAACTTAAACGGAGTTCAAATTTCAATAGATACATGGCCAAAGATACCTACTTATGTTTAATTAGAAGCAAAAAGTGAAGAATTGATTAAAAAGTTATTAAGTATAGTCGAATACAATGAAAAAGATTTGACTACACTTGATGTAGCATCTATATATATGAATGTTTATGGTATTGATATTATGTCTATTAAGGAGTTGACATTTGATTCAAATTCAAAAAATTTGTTGGAATGTAACAAGCAAATGCAACAAAAATTGTAAATATTGTTTTAAGTTTCTTGAAAAAAGATTTATCATTTCAAATGAATAAGATAATACTTAATAAACTTAGTAAATTTTTATATTTTTTATAAGTGTACTAAAAATAAATTGTTGAAGGCAGGTTACTAGAAAAAAAATGAAAGAAAATATTAATTTAAATTTATATAAAATTTTTTATGAAGTAGCAAAAAATGGTAGCATTAGTATAACAGCTCAAAAATCTTATATTTCACAACCAGCAATTAGCAAATCTATAAAATCATTAGAACAAGCATATCAACAAAAATTATTTCATAGGACTTCAAAAGGAATGGTTTTGACTGAAAGTGGAGAACAATTATATAAATGTGTTGATGAAGCATTAAGTATGCTCAATTACGCAGAAGAACAACTATTTGCAAAAAATAATATAAAAAAGGGAACATTAAAAATTGGTGCTCCATCACATATTATTTCTCTTATTTTAATGGAAGAAATTTACGAATTTCATAAAAAATATCCAAATATTGAAATGACAATAATTTGTAGATCAACTGAAGAACTAATAAAAATGCTAAGAAATGATAACATAGATATTATTATAGATATTATATCATATAAAGATGAAATTTCTGGATTGTCTATAAAAAAGTTAAAAGATATGGTTCATTGCTTCGTAGTAAAAACAGATTCGAATTTTATAAATTATAAAACAAAACATAGTTTAAAAGAATTAGAAAACTTACCATTAATACTACCAGCAAAACATAGTTCACACAGGAGAAAAATAGAAGAAATTGCCAAAATGCATCAAACAAAATATAATAATGTATTTTCAATAGAAACAAGTGAAATAATTTGTGAAGCAGTAAAAAACAATTGCGGAATAGGCTACATTTTAGAAGATGTCGTTAAAAAAGACTTGCAAGAAGGAACTATGAAAAAAATACAATTAAAAGAAAAACTTCCAAAAGTATCATTATACCTAATATACAAAGAAAAAAATCTCTCATCATATTCGTTAACCTTCATAACAGATTACTTAAAAGAGATTTAAACACTATACGCATAAACGCAAATAAGTGATAATTATTTAAACAGCCAACACAATTATTTATTGGCTTTTTTTGTTATTTTTCCATTTTTTGCCATAACTAAAAGTAATAACCATCATAAAAAATATATATTTGTAATTTCTAAATAACTGTCATATGATGATATTGAAAGGAGAAATAAAAAATGGAAAAAGGAGAAGAAATTAAAAAAGAAATAAAAATAGGAGAGCAAGTTCATATTAAAAAAGAGGCACCAAAACCAATTAAAAAAGAAGATCCTAAAAAACATCCAGAACCAAAAACTGTTGATTCAAAAGAACATATGTTACCACCACAAGAAGAATTAGAAGTAATGATTAATCTTTGTGGTAGTAAAAAAGAACTTATAGATGTTTTAAATCATATTAATCGTATGGTTTTAGAAGCACCTAAAAAAGTTAATAGTGAAATTAAAGTGAAAAAATTAAAATAATAAAAAAGGAGAGAAAAAATATGGAAGATAAAAAACTTCATGAAGAAAAGAGACCTCACGAAGATCATTTAAGAAGATTAGAGGTATTAGTTGAAAGGTTGGAAAGAGTAAGCGATGAAAAACCTAACCATTCAAAGCATCCACATTTAGAAGGACCTCACCCAAAGCATCCACATCCACCAATTCCACCACATGAAAGAAAAGATTTGAGAATAGATTTTATTAGAGATAAAGAATTGATAGAAACAATTTTTGAAGATGAAGACACAGCAAAAGCAGTAATAGATATAATTACTACTAGTCCAACAGGAATACAAATAGTATTAAAGGTAGTTCTTGATTTATATAACAAAGTAAATTCATTAAAAGGAGAATAGTTATGAATTTAGGTATAAGATTTTCATCACCAATACCTGATGAAAATGATCTTAAATTATTATCTGAATCCTTTGATAATAATGAAACAAAATTAGGAGAAATTCTTGATGAAGCACCATATGAGATATCTGTACTTGCATGTTTACTAAAAAAGATAGATAAACTTATCAAATGAATATAAGAGATACTCTAAATGAAATAGGCATTTTTGAAACCAATTTACAAATAGAAAAATATATTGATGATGAAGCACTATTAAAAAGTGTTTCATCAGAAATGCCTGTGCCAATACAGTGCGAGACAAAAACAATAGTAAGTAATGCAGTTGATAAGATTATAGATATGAATAAAAAAAATATTTTTCTACTTTCAAATGAAATTACATTGATTGAAAAATTATTGCTTCATAAAGAAAAAATAGAAAATATATTAGTATGTTTATCAAGAAATTTATCAGAAGAACAAGTAAGTAATATTAAAAGTAATATACCAAAAAATAGTAATGTAACGTTTATTAATGAATTAGAATATCCAAGTATTATAAAGCCCAAAGATTCAATAATATTAGTAGTAGGGTATAAAAACGTAAATAATTGCATTGTAACTGATAATACCTATAGAATGTTGGAAATATATAAAAGCTTTTTAGGGAAAAAAGTATTTATAAGCTGCATCAGTGAAAATGTAAAAGTAAAACAGAAGAATTTCATTAGTATAAATGGTAAAAATTACTTTGATATAATTATTTAGAGGTAAATTTAATGAAAGAAAAATTAAAAGAAAATATATCAGGTTATGTACTGTTAGCTTCAATATTTATTGCTTCTACAATAATTGCTTTAATAAAAAACATCTCAATAACTACTATAATGAAAGATTATCAATTCAGCGTTTTAATAATATTAATAGTAATGGAACTATTTACAAATTTGATTTCTAGTACAGGGATAATTGAGAAAATTTCATTAAAAATTTCAGTTCTGTCTAAAGGAAATAAAAAAAAGTGTTTAATTTTATTTGGAATATTAATTTTTTTTGTGTCAGCATTTTTAAATAATATAACAGCAGTATTAATAGTACTACCAATAATATTTGTCTTATTAAAAGCAATAGGAATAAATCAAAAGTATGTAAATATATTCTTTGCAGTTATACTGGCATTATCAAATACAGGAGGTGCTTCATCTCCAATAGGAGATTTTCCAGCCATAGTGATTATGAATAGTGGAATTACTTCATTTAAAGCATACTTATTTAGAGCATTTCCATTTTTCTTTATTATATCAATAGCATTAATATTTTGGTGGCAATTATTCATAAAGGAAAATGACAAGACAGACAAAAAAAAGAATTTATCAATAGACTTGTTGCAAAGCAAATATAAAAATATAGAAGTAAATAAAAAAGTTTTAAATGGATTGTTAGTAATATTTGTATTAATGTTCATATGTTGGAGCACTGTTCCACAAGATTTAATACCACCAGAAGTTATTGCACTGCTTGGATGTGTAATAGGAATAGTATATTCAGCAATGTGTGGGGTTCAAATTAAATCATTAGTTGATTTTAAACCAGTTCTTACAATAGCATCATTTTTATTTTTAGCTAATGTCATATCACATACTGGAGTACTAACAACAGTGGCAAATTCTATGCAAAATATGATAACAAATCCTAAACTACTGCTAATAGTAATTATGTTATTAACATCATTGATATCTGGTTTATTTGGAGCAGGTCCAGCAGCATCAGCGATGATGCCAGTAATAATTTGTTTGTGCGAAACGACATTCAAAGCTCAATCAGATTGGGTTGCAATAGCATACGCTGCTTCGATATGTGCAGGGAGTTCATTATTTATGTGGTCAGCTACAGCAGGATTTATTTTATCTAAAAATGTAAACGAAGCCAACCTTATTGATTCTAAAAGGAAAAAAATGATGTGGGGAATATCAAATTATTTAAAATATGGAATTCAAAATTATATAATTCAAATAACTCTTTCAATTGCAATGATAATTGTTGTAATAATGTAAATAAAAAATGCTTTGATTTGTAGTTCAAAATAAAGCATTTTTTATTTGCAACAGCCAAATATGATTTTGCAGAATGGTTCAAGAAAAACAAAAGTAATTATAGATAGCACTACTAAAAGGTATATTTAAAAACAATATACTTTTTTTAAGCAAAAAACAATATAATATCAAAAAAATAAACAACAAAACAACAAAAAAATTCTAATAAACAAGAAATTTTATGGTACAATATATTTGTCGTAATAAAGGGAAGGATAAAAATGAGTATTTATGAAAAAAAAGAAGTAACAGTTTATATATAATAAGTTTAACAATAGCATTAATATTATCATTAATAGCAATTGCAGTAGCAATAATATTAATTAATAGTAACAATTTTGAATTATGGAGAACAAGAGCAGGAGAATCTTACATAATTAAATTTGTTCTATTTACATTTATATTACCAGTAATAACATCACTTACTGGAATAGCGCTAGGTACAATAAGTATATTTAAAAAAAACATAACTCTGGCATACATAGCAAGTTTTATAATTTCAATATTTGACATATACTGGGTATTAGTAATATTTGTAATTCTATGGGAAATAGTAAATACAAACTTTGTAAGTATTCCAAGCTTTATAGTAAATGTAATAATCTTAACAACATTATTATCAATAAACTTTATAGGATTAATAAAACAAAGAAAACTAATAAAAAACTAAATAGGACTAAAATATAAATTTTGGTTCTTTTTTCTTAAATAAAATCCTTGCCTATAAAAATAAATCTTTATATAATAAAAAACAAAGAAGAAATATCATATTAAATACGGAGGAAAAAAATGATTAGAACAAATAATGAAAATATATATACTTTAGGACTACTATACCTATATAAATATAGTAATAAAACTTGTAGCATGATAGCAAAAGATGATTTAGATAGATTTGTGTTAAAAATAGAAGAAGCTTTAAATAAATATAATCAAAAAACAGATAAATTAACTTATATTGACCAGTTAATCATAGAAACACCAATATATTATGTAATAAATGATAATCAAAAAACAGTTTATTATGTTTTAAAACCAGGTATAAATATGAAACTAGTAGAAAGAAAATTAGCATCTCTTCCGGCAGAATATTATCAAGCTTTACAAGAAGATAGCACTTTAGAGCCACTAGGACTTATAAATTACAATAATGAAATAGTTTTAAAATCAAACATTACAAAAGATAACAAAAACTCAAATAAAACTTCAGTTAGAATAAGAAAATAATCTTTTCTCAAAAAAAACTTTATTTTACTGACAATTGACATGTTTTCCTTTAGAAAAAAATTAAAACATGATATAATCAAATGGGTGAAGTGTATGCTTGAAAATTTAAATGAAAAACAAATTGAGGCTGTTAAACATAAAGATGGACCTCTTCTAATCCTAGCAGGTGCCGGCTCAGGAAAAACAAAAGCTTTAACAACCAGAATAGCCTACTTAATAAAAGAATACGGAGTTAATCCCGAAAACATTTTAGCAATAACATTTACAAACAAAGCTGCTAAAGAAATGAAAGAGAGAATCGAAAAATTAATAGGAAAAACAAATCTTCTTGCTTCGACTTTTCATTCCTTTGGAGTACGCATTTTAAGAGAAAACTACGAAAGACTAGGGTATAAAAGTAATTTTGTAATCATGGACAGTGATGATAGTCTAACTCTTGTAAAGAAAATTCTAAAAGATTTAGGCTATGATCCTAAAAGATTTAGTCCTTATATGATAAGAAATAAAATATCTAGTAACAAAAGTGAGTTTATCATGCCTGAAGAATACAAAAACTTTGTTCATTCCGAAGAAGATGATATAGTTTACAAAGTCTATAAAAAATACCAAGAAATTTTATATAGAAACAATTCTGTAGATTTTGACGATTTACTAATATTGCCAATAAAACTATTTAAAGAAAATGAAGATATACTAGATTATTATAGAGAAAAATACAAATATATAATGGTCGATGAGTATCAAGATACTAATGAAGCTCAATATATATTAATAAAAATGTTAGCAGCTAAATATAGAAACATAGCATGCATAGGAGATAACGATCAAAGTATTTATATGTTTAGAGGAGCAAATTATAAAAATATTCTAAATTTTGAAAAGGATTACAAAGATGCTAAAATAATTATGTTAGAACAAAACTATCGTTCAACAAAGACAATACTTGATGCTGCCAATAGTGTAATCAAAAACAATACTTTTAGAAAAGATAAAAATTTATGGAGTGACAAAGGTGAAGGAGAAAAAATATCATTTTATAAATCATATGATGAGATAGACGAAGTTTTTTATATAATAAGAAAAATAAAAGAACTAATCTCTAAAGGAACACCATACAAGGATATAGCAATTCTTTACAGAACTAATGCTCAATCTAGAGTTTTCGAACAAGAACTGCTAAAACAAAATATACCATTTAGAATAGTTGGAAGTTTCTATTTCTATAGTAGAAAAGAAATAAAAGATTTGCTAGCGTACTTAAGATTAATACTAAATAGTGATGATGATATAAGTTTAATAAGGTGTATAAATACTCCTAAAAGAGGAATTGGCCCAAAAACAATAAGTGAAATAGAAGCAAATGCTAGTAATTATAATACAAGTATGTACAAAGCAATAAAAGATGGAAAAGCTTTAGAGTTTAAAAAAGTAATCGAAGAATTAAAAGAAGATTTAAAATCTTGTACCTTAACAGAATTTATTGACAAAGTTCTAGATAAAAGTGGTATGAGAATGGTTTTAAAAGAAGAAAAAAGCTTAGAAGCTGATATAAGATTAGAAAATCTAGAAGAATTTAAATCAGTAACAAAAAACTTTGAAGAAAGAGTGGGAATAATCTCACTGGAAGAATTTCTAACTGAAATAAGTTTAGTTTCTGATATTGAAGAATATAAAGATGATCCTAATAGAATAACTCTAATGACTGTTCATTCAGTAAAAGGACTAGAGTATCCATATGTATTTTTAGCAGGTTTAGAAGAAGGAATATTTCCACATAGGAATTGCTATACTCCAGATGAACTGGAAGAAGAAAGAAGATTGATGTATGTAGCGATAACTAGGGCTATGAAAAAACTATGGATAACTTCAGCAAAAAAAAGAATGATATATGGACAAGAAAGTCCTTCAGTTTTAAGTAGATTTGTAAGAGAAATAGATCCTGATTTAATAGAAAAAATAAATAAAGAAGAAAAAGAACAAGTAAAAAAAGAAAAAAGAGTTTACAAAGAAGATAGAGTATTCAACTATGGTGATAAAGTAAATCATGAAATATATGGTGATGGCGTAGTAATAGAAGTTACAAATACTATCTTAACTGTAGCCTTTAACAAAGACGTTGGTATAAAGAAAATATTAAAAAATCATAAAAGTATAAGGAGAGTGTAGTATGAAAACATTAGTTATTTTAGCAGCAGGAATGGGCTCAAGATTCGGGGGCCTAAAACAAATAGAACCTATCGGACCAAATGGAGAATTTATAATAGATTATTCAATATATGATGCTAAAAGATGCGGCTTTGAAAAAGTAATATTTATAATCAAAGAAGAAAATCTAGAAATATTCGAAGAAACAATAGGTAAAAGAATAAAACCATATATAAATGTAGAATATGCATTTCAAAAACTAGAAGATATACCAGAAGGTTATCAAATACCAAACAGAGAAAAACCACTAGGAACAGGGCATGCTATTTATTGTGCAAGACATTTAATAAAAGATAATTTTGCCTTAATGAATGCCGATGATTTCTATGGATATGGGGGAATAAAAGCTGTATCAGATTTCTTAGATACAGATTTAAATAAAGAAGGAAAAGAAAACTATGCTTTAGTGGGATATAAACTAAAAAATACTATAACAGATAATGGTTCAGTTAAAAGAGGAGTATGTGAAATAAAAGATGGAAAACTAGTAGGATTAGACGAAAGCTTAGTAGAAAAAGAAGACAATATTCTTACAAAAACATCATTTAAAACAAACAAAAAAGAACAAGTAAAAGATGGTACTTTAGTATCGATGAATCTAATGGCATTTCACCATAACTTTATAAAACACATTGAAGAAGAATTTATTCCTTTTTTAGAAAAAAATAAAAATGACATGAGTAAATGTGAATACCTAATGCCAGATGTAGTAACAAAAGAAATAAATGAGAATATTGCACAAGTAAAAGTTTTAGAAACAGACGAAAAATGGTATGGAATAACATATAAAGAAGATAAACAAGAAGTAGTAGAAGCCATAAAAACTATGATAGATAAAGGAATATATAAAGAAAAACTTTGGGATTAGTAAAAATGTAGAAACAAAATCTACATTTTTTCTCTTTTAACAAAAAAATATATCTTTTTTATAAAATTTACTGTATAATTATAGTGTGATTTTTATGAATATATATGATTTAACTTTAGAAAAATTAGAAAATTATTTTATAGATAGTGGTGATAAAAAATATCGTGCATCTCAAGTATTTTATTGGCTTTATGAAAAAAGAGTAATATCATTTGAAGAAATGACAAACTTAAGTAAAGAAACTATACAAAAACTAAAAAAAGATTTCAGCATAGAAAGACCAATAATAGTAAAAGAAGAACATGATAAAGATGTAAGTAAATTCTTGTTTAAATTAAGTGATAATGAACATATAGAAAGTGTTTTGATGTATCATGATTATGGACTTAGTTTATGTATATCAAGTCAAGTAGGATGTAACATGGCCTGCGCTTTCTGCGAAAGTGGAAGAAGAAAAAAGATCAGAAACTTAAAACCAAGTGAAATGTTATTACAAATAATAGAAATAGAAAAAATAATAAATAAAAGAATATCTCATGTAGTAATAATGGGAATTGGAGAACCATTTGATAATTATGACAACCTAGTAACATTTCTAGATAATGCCAACAATCATAAAGGATTATGTATAGGATCAAGGCACATAACAGTATCAACTTGCGGAATAGTTCCAAAAATATATGAATTTTCAAATCTTCCATATCAAGTTAATCTAGCAATAAGTCTGCATGCTGCAAATGATGAACTAAGAAGTAAACTTATGCCAGTAAACAAAGTATACCCTTTAAAAGAACTAATGATGGCTATTAAAGATTATCTTAAAAAAACTGGAAGAAGAGTAACTTTTGAATACATATTATTAAAAGATATAAATGATACCAAAGAAGATGCCAAAAGTCTAGCAAAACTAGTAAAAGGTATGAATGCTTACATAAACCTGATACCTTTTAATGAAAATAGTAACAGCAAATTCAAAAGGCCTAAAAATGATGAAATAATGAAATTTTATGATATAATAAAAAAAGAAGGGATCAATGTAACAGTAAGAAAGGAATTTGGTTCAAAAATATCTGCTGCATGTGGTCAATTAAGATCAAAAAAGGAGGAATAAAATGGAAACCTTTTATTTAACAGATACAGGAATAGTACGTGATCATAATGAAGATAGTGTGATAATAATAAAAAATAGCGATGGCTCAATTCTGATGGCGGTTGCAGACGGAATGGGGGGCCACAGAGCTGGAGAGGTAGCATCATCCATAGCAATTACTTACCTAGGTAATCGTTTCATGGAAACTTTTTTCAAAATGAATAAAGCATCTGCAGTCGAATGGATAAAAACAACAGTAAACGAAATTAATGGTCAAATATTTAAATACACTGAAGAAAACCCAGAAAGCAAAGGAATGGGAACAACTTTAGTAATGGCTATAATAACTAAAGATTATATTTTATTTGGAAATATTGGAGACTCATCAGGATTCGTAATGAAAGATGGAAAAATTCATAAAGTAACACATGATCATACTTTAGTAAATCTATTATTAGATGCTGGGGAGTTAACTTTAGAGGAAGCTCAAAATCATCCAAAGAAAAACATCCTAATGAATGCTTTAGGAATAAACGATCCTATAGATATAGACGTCTTTGATTGTAACATGGATGTAAATGAAATTTTGCTTTGTTCGGACGGACTTACAACTATGATAAACGAAGAACAAATAGAAAAAGTCTTACTAGAAAATATTAGTATTGAAGAAACAGTACTTAAATTAATAAAAAAAGCTAACAACAGAGGAGGAAATGATAATATTTCCGTAGCATATTTAAGAAAGAATAATGAGGAGAGTGATTCTCTATGATAGTAAAGGGGCAAAAAGTTAATTCAAGATATGAAATTATTAAAACTATTGGTGAAGGTGGTATGGCTAATGTTTATTTAGCAAGAGATACAATACTAGATAGAAACGTAGCAATTAAAGTATTGCGAGGAGATCTAGCATCTGATGAAAAATTTGTAAGACGTTTTCAAAGAGAAGCCTTATCAGCATCTAGTCTTTCACATCCAAATATAGTAGAAATATATGACGTTGGAGAAGATGATGGTGATTATTACATAGTTATGGAGTATGTCGAAGGTAAAAATCTAAAACAATTACTAAAAAAGAGAGAAAAATTAACAGCAGCAGAAGTTGTAGATATAATGCTTCAAATAACAAGTGCCATGGGAGTAGCACACGATAGCTTAATAATTCATCGTGATTTAAAACCACAAAATATACTAATAAAAGATGATGGAGAAATAAAAATAACTGACTTTGGTATTGCTATGGCTCTTAATGCTACACAGCTTACTCAAACAAACTCAGCTATGGGCTCAGTACATTACTTTCCGCCTGAACAAGCAAACGGGAAAGGGTCAACCTTAAAAAGTGATGTCTATTCTCTAGGAATAATGATGTATGAATTGCTAACAGGTGTATTACCATTCAGAGGAGATAATGCTGTAGAAATAGCTTTAAAACACTTAAAAGAACCAATTCCTTTAATAAGAAGCGAACTACCAGAACTTCCTCAAAGCATTGAAAATATAATAGTAAAAGCAACAGCAAAAAATCCTAAAAATAGATATGCTAATGCTAATGAAATGCATGATGATTTGCTAACAGCATTAAACAAAGAAAGAGAAAACGAACCACCAATTGTTTTAAAATATGATGAAGGAATCGAAGAAGACCCTGTTGTAGTAGACAAAGAAAATGCTGATGAAGGAATCGTAAGTCAAATAAAAGATGACAAAAAGCCAAAAAATAAAAAAGTAATAATACTAGCTTCAGTATTCGGAGGGTTAATAGTTATAACATTATTCGCACTACTAATATTGCCAATGATAACTAAAGTTCCAGAAGTAACAATTCCAGATGTTTCTAATCTAACTGTTGCAGAAGCAACCAAAAAACTAGAAAGATTAAAACTTACAGTAAACGCTAAAACAGTCGAAGAAGCATCAGATAAAATAGATAAAGGAAAAGTAATAGAAACTGATCCAAAAGCAGGAACAAGTGTTAAAGAAGGAAAAGAAATAACCCTTAAAGTATCTAAAGGAATAAGTAAAATAAAAATAGAGGATTACACTGGAGAAAACTATATAAAAATAGAAACACAATTAGAACTTAAAGGATTAAAAGTAAACATAGAAAAATCAGATAGTGCTACAAACGTAAGTGATGATGAATCGCAAAATATCGTAGGACAATCAATAGATCCGGGAAAAGAAGTAGAAAAAGGAACAGAAATAACTCTTTATATACCTAACATAGTAAAATATTATCCAGATATGGTAAGTGAAGGTTGGACACTTGGAGAAGCAAGAACTTGGTCAAATGAAAATAATATAAAATTAACAGTAAAATATGAAGAAACAAACAAATATGATGAAGGAGTAGTAATAAAACAATCAAAATCTCCAAACGATATTTTATCAAGTGGTGGTAAATTAACAGTAACAATCTCTAAAGCTAAAAAAGAAGACACAAGTTCAAAAAATAACAATCAAACAAATAATAAAAACAACAACCAAAGTAACAACAATAACAATCAAAATAACACAACACAACCAGAAGAACAAAAAGATAACGAGTAGGGACTATGAAAGGACAAATAATAAAAATAATAAGTAATGATTACTTTGTTTCGTATCAAGAAAAAGAATATGTATGCAAAGCAAGAGGAAAACTAAAAAACAAAAACATAACCCCCAAAGTCGGAGATTATTGTATTTTTAACAAAAACGAAAAAGTAATAGAAAAAATTCTTCCCAGAAAAAACCAATTAGATAGACCAAGTGTAAGTAATATAGATGAAGCTTTTATAATAACTAGTTTAAAAAAACCAAACTTTTCAGACAACCTTCTAGACAAACTACTAATAATATGTGAAATAAATGGTATAAATCCTATAATATGCTTAACAAAAAAAGATTTATTAACAAAAAAAGAATGGAAAAAGTTAAAAAAAGTAATAAATTATTATAAAAAACTAGGGTATAAAGTAGTATATAATAATCAAATATCAAAAATAAAAAAAATGTTTAAAAATAAAACAACAGTTTTCACTGGACAAACTGGTGCAGGGAAATCAACATTAATGAATAGATTAGACAAAAATCTAAACTTTGAAACAAATGAAATATCCGAAGCTCTAGGACGAGGAAAACATACAACAAGATATGTAACCTTAGTTCCTTTAAATAAAGGAAAAGTCCTAGACACACCAGGATTTTCAGCTCTAGATCTTTCAGAATATAATGATGAAGATATAAGAGATGCTTTCGTAGAATTCAAAAAAAACAAATGCAAGTACAAAAACTGTATGCATATAAATGAAAAAGAATGCAAAGTAAAAAAAGAAGTGGGGAAAACAATCCTATCTTCAAGATATGAAAATTATAAAAAATTACTAGAAAAGAGGTAGAGAATGAAAGAAGTATCAACCTCCTTTTTAAAAGAAGGAAATTACAAAGGATTTATAAACAAACTAAATAATTCAAATACTGACTATATACATTTTGATGTTATGGACGGAATATTTGTAAAAAGCAAAAACTTATCAATAAAAGAACTAATAAAATACATAAATCAATCAACTAAAAAAAATGATGTACATCTAATGGTAAAAAATCCAGAAAAATATATTGAACAAATAAAAACATTAAATATAAACAATATAACGATTCATAGAGAAATACCAGACTACAAAGATGTAATAAATTTAATAAAAAGTTATGGAATAAAACCAGGACTAGCTATAAATCCTGAAACAGAAATAAATGACATAAAAAAAGATTTAAAAGATATATCACTAGTCTTAGTAATGGGAGTACATCCTGGAAAAAGTGGTCAACAATACTTAACAAATACCACTGATAAAATAAATAAATTAAAAGAAATAAAAGAAAAAGAAAATCTAAACTTTAAAATAAGTGTAGATGGAGGAATAAACGAAGAAATATTACCTAAACTAAATAACACAGATATAATAGTAAGTGCATCATATGTACTAGATAACCTAGATAATATAGAAAAAATACATAATCTATAACAAAAAAAAGCTACTTTAATTAAGCAGCTTTTTTCATATTTCTTATTTCTTTAGCAGATAATTTAACTTTTTCACCGTTTTCTAAAGTAACAACTTGTAAGTTAAGCTTTTGTTTTTTCTTTGTACTATTTAACGCATGTGAACGTAAATTTTTAATATTAGGTTTTCTGTTTGATTCATTTTTTGCCATAATATCCCTCCTTTAATAAGCATAATAAATTTATCATAAAAAAACATATTAGTCAACTTTTATTACAATTTTTTCTTATTTTACAAGTATTTTTTTAAATTTATAATATATTTATATAACATAAAACCAAATAAAAACAAGTATAATTATAAAAAAATAAACATATCTTTAACTATAATAAAATGTAAACAACAAAAAACTAAAGAAAATTACTTGAAATAAATCTAAACATTTTATATAATTATATTATAGTAAAGACATGATAATTGATACCTAAGAATTTAAAATAAGAAAGGAGGGTACGTTTTATGTGGAAATGGTTCTTTAGATGGTTCTAAGATATGAACTATAGTGAGAATAGTGTAAATATTCTCACTATTTTTATCTTTTTCTTGAAAAAAATATAAATCCTTTTTATAATATTATTATAGGGAGGCTTTATTATGAAGAAAGATAAAAGTCTTAATGGTAATAATAAAATATTATTATCAGTAATGATATGGATATTATATATTGTATGGTTATTAAAATTTAGTTCAATAACCCCAACAATAGCAAACTTTATTATTCATTTATTATTCTTAGGAATAGTTATCTTTGCCTTTAAAGATGACTTAAAAACAAATTTAAAAGAGTTCAAAACAAACAAAAAACAAAAAATAATAAGAATTTTCTTATACTTTTTAGGATTTGCTTTTATTATGATATTAAGTAATATCCTAATAATCTTTTTAGCAGGAGTAATGAATATAGATGTAGTAAAAGACTCATCAAGTGGAGCACTTGCCAAAGTCTTTGAAAATGTTCCTTATGGGACCTTATTTGCATGCTTCTTAACCATTGTGTTTTACCCAATAGTAGAAGAATTAATATTTAGAAAAAGTTTAAGACCTGCGATCAAAAATGGAGTTTTATTTGTAATAATAACTTCACTTTTATCATGGTATTTTCAAGTAACATTATTAAATCCTAGTATTAGTGAATTTGTTTTAGCAATTCAAACCCTTTTAAATAGTGTATTTATGGCAATAATTTATGTAAAAACAAATAATATTATCTATACAATATCATCAAGAATGCTATTTAATATATTTATATGTACAATGCAACTTGTTATGCTATTAGCAAGTTAAAGGAGGAATTAGAGCATGATGCAATTATTAACAAAAATATATTTTTCTGCTATTATTAACGAACCAGCATCAGCTTTAGCAGTGGTTAATGATAATGATACTTCAAGTAATTTAAATTATATTATTGGAGGGTTAATTATCATAATAATTATTTTAGTAGGAAGTACTCTTTTTACAAAGAAAAAATAAGCATATATAGCAAACTTAATAATAGTGAGGTGAAGATATGGACAGAAAAAAAGAATTTGAAGATGCTGAAGTACTAAGTACAGAAGCAAATCAAAATGTAGAGTTATTAGAAAACACCCAAAATGAAAATATAAAATATCCAAATGAAGAAGATATTACTATAAACACAATAAAAATAGAAGATATTAATAAGAACAAAGAAACTTTTAATACAAATACTTGGGAAAATGATAAAATTATTGAGGATGATATAAAACAAAAAAATAATTTAAAAGAAGAACCTGGAGAAAATATAGATATATCAAATAAGGATAAAATAAGTAGTGTAACCTCAAAAAGTTTTAGTGATAAATTTAAAAATTTAAAAGTAAAATATAAACAAGATCCAAAAAAATTTATAGTAGCAACCTTTGCTATATTAGTAGCATTTTCTATGCTTGTAGGCTCTTCTTATGCTTATTTATCTTACGTAAGTAAAACAGATAATAGTACTACTATAACTGCTGGAACCTTAGCATTAAACTTTAAAAATGAATCAAATTCAATAACACTTAGTAATGCTCTTCCAGAAAAAGATAATTTAGGATTAGAAAATTCAGCGGAATATGAGTTTACAATAGAAAATATCGGAAGCTTACCGGCAACTTACAGAGTAACTTTAGATAATACATGTCTAACAACAAAAACTTATTCTATTAATGGTGAAAATATTACACCTAGTACTTGTATACCAAATGAATTCATAAAAGTAGCAATCAAGGAAAATAATGGAAGATATAAAGTGCTAGAAAAGAAAACAATAAATAATGAAGCAAGTTATATGATAGCAACCGGATCACTTAAAGCAACCAAAACAATTACCTATAAAATGAAAATATGGCTTGATTATGATACTCCTAATACCTATAATGCTAATGGAGGAAAAAATATAATTTATGCTGGGCAATTAGGACTTAGTTATGAACAAGGAAGTTTAGGTAATTTAGATAATAGTGGTGCAAATGAACCAGTACTAGATGAAGGAATGATACCAGTATATTATGATGAAAGCAGTTCATCTTGGAGAAAAGCAGATATAAAGAATCATGATGAAAAATATAAATGGTATGATTATG
>ERZ857965.1464-NODE-1464-length-23757-cov-4.890051_pt1 | contig 23757 bp, 22 predicted proteins | sample MGYA00519758_ERZ857965 | MGnify/ENA primary metagenome ERZ857965 (study PRJEB31778, sample SAMEA3449381) | human gut metagenome | biome: human gut; feature: human-associated habitat; material: faeces | place: United Kingdom | collected 2010/2012 ... | reverse complement strand
TCTGAGGTTAACTAATCAGACTATTTTTAATATTTAAATATACTACTAAATAAATAATATAATATAGATACATTCACAATTGTTATATATTACAAATTGAATTCTGTGTGTATTTAAAAATATCTGTTTTATTGAACATATAAAGTATGAAATTATTTAATTATTAATTAAGAGATAGATTTATACCAAGCTTAATTACTGTAATTTCAATATTAGTTCTTATAATATTTGTAATAAAAAAATAAATCAACGAATAAGAAAATTTCTGAATTAGAAAAAATGATTAATAATTTATAGAATAATTAACTAACAATATATTAATTTTATGTATTGACAGTTGAAAAAAGATTAATTATAATAAAGACAAATCAATTGAATTAAATTAAATTTTGATTGATTGAAATAATCACAAGAAAGAGGTTGCTATGAGCAAATACGATATTTTAAAATTAGAAAATCAGATGTGTTTTCCATTATATGCAATATCAAGAGAAGTAATAAAATTATATAAACCTTATCTTGATCAGCTTAATCTTACGTATACTCAGTATATTGCAATGCTTGTAATGTGGGAAGAAGAAAAAATAGTATTTAAAGAACTTGGAAAAAAACTTCATTTAGATTCAGGAACTCTTACTCCTGTACTTAAAAAACTTGAGTCTATGGGACTTATAATAAAGTATAGAAGTAAAGAAGATGATAGAGTAGTAACTGTTGAACTTACTGAGACTGGAAGAAAACTTAAAGATGAAGCCATCACAGTTCCAGAAAGAGTATTTTGCCAATTTAAAATATCTGAAGAAGATGCTGTTCAGTTTAAATATTATTTAGATAAAATACTAAAAAGTTTTGTATAATAAAAGATGATAAATTCACTTTTTAAAGTGAATTGCATCTTTGATTATATAGATAACCTATTTTATACACTAATTAATTGAATTAAATTAAATTTTAATAAATTAAAATATTGGAGGATATATTATGAAATTTTATGATTTTACTGCAAAAAAAATGAATGGTATAGAAGTTAAAATGGACGAATACAAAGGAAAGGTGTTATTGGTTGTTAATACAGCTAGTAAATGTGGATTTACACCACAATTAGCAGAACTTGAGCAAATGTATAAGGACTATAAAGATAAAGGTTTTGAAATACTTGGATTCCCTTGTAATCAATTTGCCAATCAAGACCCAGGTTCAAACAAAGAAATAAGTGACTTTTGTCTTATAAATTATGGAGTTACATTTACAATGTTTGAAAAAATAGATGTTAATGGAGAGTCTGCACATCCAATATATAAATATTTAAAAAATAATGCAAAAGGAATTTTAAACAATGAAATAAAATGGAACTTTACTAAATTCCTTATTGACTCTGAAGGTAATGTTGTTGATAGATTTGCACCGACTACAAATCCTAAAAAGATAAGAAAAGATATAGAAAAATTATTACCATAAGCATAGTAAGTAAATTTAGCACAATATTATAAAAGAAACTAACAAATTATATAAAATTAGATAAATAACCATACCTTATATTATTGAAAATACTAAGGTATGGTTGTTTTTATTGTAAATTTATTTATAACAAAATATCTAGTTTACAAAAATTTATCATAAATCTTAATAAAATCTTAATAAATCATACACTTTATATTAAAAAATAACATCTATACTACTAAATATAAACAATATATGTATAAAAATGGTAAAATAAAAAGCGAGGTGAGATTAATGATAAAAGGGAATGTATTATTAGTTGATGATGATAAAGACATAGTTGAGTCTATGGAAATACATTTAAAAAATGAAGGACTAAAAGTATATAAGGCTTATGATGGAATAGAAGCTCTAGAAATTTTACTTGAAAAAGAAATTCACTTAATTTTAATGGATATTATGATGCCAAGAATGGATGGACTAAGTGCAACATTAAAAATCAGAGAAGAAAAAAATATACCAATTATACTAGTATCAGCAAAAACAGAAGATAGCGATAAAATAATAGGGCTTAACATGGGTGCAGATGATTATATAACAAAACCATTCAACCCATTAGAACTAGTAGCAAGAGTAAAGTCTAACTTAAGACGCTATATTTCACTTGGAAACTTTAAACAAGAAAGTTTAGAAGTCTTAAAATATGAAGCATTAGTTCTAGATAATGCTAGCAAAGAAGTTAGCGTAGATGGGGAAGTAGTAAAGTTAACCCCTATAGAATATAAGATTTTAGAAATGCTACTAAAAAATCAAGGAAGGGTATTTTCATCAAGGCAAATATATGAAAGTGTTTGGGAAGAGCCAGGATACAACTGTGACAGAACAGTAGCAGTACATATAAGAAGAATAAGAGAGAAAATAGAGATAAATCCTAAAGATCCAAAATATATAAAGGTGGTGTGGGGAGTTGGATATAAAATTGATAAAAAATAAAAACTTAGTGGCTTTAGTTATATGTTTTTGTATAACTATAATTACTGCTAATATAGATATGAAAGATTTTTATATGAACTATATTAATGCAGACTTTTATAAAAGTTATGAATTAGAACAAGTTTTATATGAAATAGCAACACAATCTGTATATACAGTAGTAGGAGATAATGCAAGTGAAAAAATGCTTAATTATAAAACTGAAAGTAGGAATATGATTTCTAATTATACAACAGCAAATGTATTTGTAATAAATAACGATAGTAAAGAAGTATACTATAATAATATTTCTGATATTGATAAGTATTTAAAAACAGTTACAAAGTCTTATCACAGTGTATATGAAATTAACTTTAAAGATAAAACTATGTATTTACTAAATGGTAATAATGATAAAGTTAGGGTATCAACAAACTATTTTGGTAATCTAGCTCAAACAAGAAAAGAAGATGTTACTACATATATAGCAATTCCTTCTACTATAGATATAGCAAGGATGAAAGATATTAATAATAATGAACCTCTATATGTAAAATATAAGGAATTTGTTAAAAATATTGAGGATGCAAGTTTTTTTATAGGCTCTAAAATAATAGCATTAATAATATTTATAATAGCTTATTTAGCTATGCTTATATTAGATAATAAAGAATTAAGTAAAAAAGAGATTTTAAATAATATTTTAAAAAATATATTACTTATATCACTTGCTTTTTTAATATCTTTACTACAATCTAAAATTTATGGATGGAGTATATGGTACTATTTTATTAATACAGGTTTACTGTACTTAATATATTATTTTGGTTTTAAAATATTAGAGGAAAATAGGAAAAATAATATACATCCTAAAGATTATGCACATAATCTAATGGTTAAATTGACTAGTTTAAAAATGAATAATAAAAAAATTTATACTATAATTAAATATGTATGGATATTTATACCATTAACAATAATACAAGTTATTATAATGTTTTATGAATTATCTGAATTTGCAATGTACACTGCTCCATTATTAAGTATAGCTTTATGTGTAATATCAATTTTTATTATAAAAGATAAAGTAAATAAAATTGAAACAATAAGAAATGGAATAGACAAAATAAAAAATGGAAATATAGAACACAAAATAGAAATAAAGAAAGATTTATTGTTTGATGATATAGTAAAGGATATAAATGAAATAGGAAAAACTATAAATATAGCAGTAGAAGAAAGATTAAAAAGTGAGAGAATGAAAAATGAACTTATAACTAATGTATCTCACGATTTAAAAACACCTCTTACAGCTATTATTAACTATATAAGTTTAATGAAAAAAGAAGATATTCAGCCAAAACACTTAAAAGATTATGTACAAGTTTTAGATAAAAGGTCTCAAAGGCTTAAGATATTAATAGAAGATTTATTTGAAGCATCTAAAATTGGAAGTAATAATATAGAACTAAATTTAGAAGAAAATGATATAAATCAGTTACTTACTCAAACATTAGTAGAAATGGAAGACTATATAAATGAATCTAAATTAGATTTTATAGTGAATACACCTAATAAGGAAGTGTATATATTAGCTGATGGAAAAAGACTTTTAGAGTTTTTGAAAATATAATTTCTAATATATTAAAATACTCTTTAGAGAAAACTAGAGTATATATTGACTTAGTAGAAAGTGATAAAAAAGTACATATAAGTTTTAAGAATATATCTAAGCATCAACTTAATTTTGATCCAGATGAAATAACAGAAAGGTTTACAAGGGGAGATTTATCAAGAAATACAGAAGGTTCTGGACTTGGACTTGCTATAGCAAAAGGGCTTGTACAAGCACAAGGTGGAGAATTAAAAGTAGATATTATTGGGGATTTATTTATTGTTAATATAGATTTTAATATGTAGTATATTTTGTATATTATTAACTAGAAAGTTCAAGAAACTTATTAGATATTTTAGATGATTACATTAGTCACTAAGCTTAATATCTAAATAGATATAATAAAAAATTAAGAGTATAAACATTAAAAAATAGTCTGAGGTTAACTCCTCAGACTATTTTTAATATTTGGGTATGTTTTATATATGAGCTTTAAGTTCCTTTATAAACTTCTTTCTCCTTACATTGTATAAAATTAAGTCAATAATCAAATATGTAACCATCATTATTATTATCATTTTCAAATCTTTTATTTCAAATAAAAAATATACTACTTCTAATATCAATAATCTCTTTGTAGTCTTAAGTCGTTGAATACCTTCAAATCTACAATATGTAGCGTTATCTATATTTACGTTATATTTTTTATTAAATTTATCTACAGAACGATCTATTCCAAACATATAGTTTTTTTCTAATATCCCTATACTTGCTGATAAAGAACCAATAACTACAAACAATATACCTATATTTTGCTCCATATAATTCTCCCACCTAAAATAATATCTCCTCGCAAATTATATATTACAAAGTTAATTATGTTTATACAGTACATTTTACTTCAAAATATGGACTTGAAAAATCATAATTATATCCAGGACTTATAATAATAGTCTTATCATTACAACCTACATCAGAAAACATATTACAAATATCATCAAAATTAAATGAACTAGTTTTTTTACATAAAAAAGTGCCTTCTTTAACTTTAATTATATTTTCAATATTAGAATCTATTTTATAAACTTCACATGCAACAAACTTAGTAACTACATCATCTTTTATATTGATAATTACACCGTAATCAGGTTTAATATATAAGTTTTTACTAAAACACTCATTAAACATAACATCTAGAAGCTTATAAAAATTATCATTCATTTCATCTTCATACAAAGGAATTGTATAGTAATACTTTTCATCAAAATTAAACTCTTTTGACTCATAATCACTATAACTATTTATTCTTTCTATATCATCTTGTAAAAAATTTAAAAATCGTAAATCATCATTAAGACTAGATATTTTTTCCTCTGTAATTTTCTTTCCATATTCTATTAATTGTATATAATCAATTTTATTATTATCTTTAAATACCAAATCCTTTACTTCTTTTAAAGGTATAGATAAATTAATACATATTTGTATTAACTCAACCATTCTTGTTTGTTCAAAGTTATAGTATCTATAATTACTATTAGGATCAACATATACAGGTTTTAATAGTCCAATTAAGTCGTAATATCTAAGAGCCTTTATACTACATCCAGTTTTTTTTGAAAGCTCTCCTATAGTTAATAATTTACTTTTCATAAAATCTCCTTGACTCTACCATAAGGGTATACTTTATAGTTATTATAGAGTTTTATTGTGTTAATGTCAAAGGAGGAGAATGATGAATCAAGAACTTTTTGGAATAACTCCACCAAAAAAATTATTTGTTAAACTAGCAATTCCAAGTTTAGTCAGCATGTTATTTTCATCTATTTATATGATGGCTGATGGAATGTTTGTTGGAAAAGTAATAGGAAGTAAAGGTTTAGCAGCTATAAACCTTGTTTTTCCAATTATAATGATAGTATTTGCAGTTGGAGATATGATAGCAGCAGGAGCATCTGTAAAAATAGGAATTAAACTAGGTGAAAAAAAGGAAGAAGAGGCAAGTAATATTTTTTCAATTGCTCTTTTACTTATGTTTATTATAGATAGTATTTTTATGATATTAAGCTTAGTTTTTGCTAAAGATATTATATTTATTTTAATTAAAGATAAAGAACTTGCTACTTTATCATATAGATTTGCATATGTATTTATTTTAGCACTACCTATTATAGCACCATTTTTTGCACTAGATAATTATTTAAGATTATGTGGTAAGGCAAATATGAGTATGTGGATAAATATAGCTGTATCAATACTTAACATTATATTAGATGCAATTTTAATTGGATACTTTAAATTAGGAATAGAATATGCTGCACTTTGTAGTGCTTTAAGTATGTCTATAGGAACTTTAATTTTCTTATATCCCTTTATTATGAAAAAGGTTACATTAAGATTTACAAAACCTAAAGTAGATGTAAAAGAGATTTTATACATTATATATAATGGAAGTTCTGAGTTTTTAAGCAATATATCAAACTCTATTATGGCAATTATAACTAATGGATTTCTTCTTTATTATGGTGGTCCAGTAGGTGTAGCGGCATTTTCAATTGTTATGTATATAGATGCATTAATATCACCAATATTATTTGGTATGATAGATTCAATACTTCCAGTTATTAGCTATAATTATGGTGCTAAAGATTATAAACGTATAACTCAGTTTTTCAAAATAACTTGTATAGTTGGATTTACTATTTCAATTTTAACTATGATTATAATATTTATATTCCCTGATTTCTTAGTTGGATTATTCTCTTCAAAATCAGATGTTGATATTATATATATGGGTAAAATAGCATTACTATTAAGTGCGCCATCATATTTATTTAAATGGTTTACTATGACTGTAGGTAGCTTTTTAACTGGACTTGAAAAAGCAACTGAATCTATAGTAGTAATGTTGGTAGAATCAGTTATACTTCCTTTAATACTGATTGTAGTTTTAACTAAGGCTATAGGAGTTTACGGAATATTTATCGCACCAAGTATAGGTGGAATAATTTCAGTAGCTATAGCATTTATACTTTGGAGAAAATGTGTTAAAGAAGAATTTGAAAATAATTAATTTAAACTTATTTAAGGAGAGAAGTATGAAAGATAATAATATAGAAAATATAGTCACATTAGAACTTGTAAAAGAAGATGAACTATATAAATTTAAAAAAGACTTACAAGAATCATTTTCAGTAGCAGTAATAGAAGAGTTTGGCTCTGTAGATGCTGGACCTATTCCATCTGATGAAGAGATAGAAAAAAGTTTTAACGCTCCTGGAGCAGTTATATATCATATACTATCAAATGGTATAAAAGTTGGTGGAGTAGTAGTTTCTATAAATGAAGAAACACAACACAACTCTTTAGACTTTTTATTTATAGCTAAAGGTAAAGGTGGTAAAGGTATTGGATATAAAACTTGGAAAGCTATTGAAGAAAAATATCCAGAAACTAAAGTTTGGGAAACTCATACACCATTCTTTGAAAAACGTAATATTCATTTTTATGTTAATAAGTGTGGATTTAAAATAGTAGAGTATTTAAGTGAAAAGTATAATAATCCAGATGAAGAAGGCTTACCAGGTGGAGAAGACTTCTTTAGATTTGAAAAAATAATGAGATAAAAATAGGAGCATATGCTCCTATTTTTTATGTAATTTATAAAACCTTCTTGACTCTACCATAAGGGTATACTTTATAATAAATATATAAAATAATGAAATTATTAATATTGCTAACTATAAAAAATACATAAGTTATTTTTATAGTTTATAATAACAACCAAATAGTTTAACATAACAACATAAATTAAATAAAAATAGTTTTTGCTACATAGCAAAACTATTTTAATGAATAGCAACAGGAGTTTAAAACAGTGGATTTTTTGAAATATTTATTTAGAAATACAGCCGAATACAGTGATTTTAATATATTCGGATTGGCACATATAACCATATTATTTATAGGAATTTTAGGTATCGTATTTATACTAAAGAGAATGAATGTAAGTAGGAAATTTGAGCGAATTTTAGGTATAGTGTTATTAGCACAACAAATTATCTTATATACATGGTATTTACGATCTAGATATAAGTTATTAACAGAAGGTCTACCATTATATCATTGTAGAATAGCAATAATATTGATTGGTATTGGTTTATTTTTTAATAAAAGCATTTGTAAAAAAATAGGTTCTATATGGGGGTTAATAGGGGCAGTATCTGCATTAGTATATCCAGTGCTAGACCCATTTGTATTTCCTCATATAACTCAAATTTCTTTCTTTATAGGTCATCTATTCCTTCTTTGGAGTTCTGTTTACTGTATATTTGTTGAATGCATTAAACTTAGTAAAAAAGACCTTAAAATAATTATATACTTCACTAACATATATCATATATCAATGTTTATATTTAATCATATTATAGGCTCTAATTATGGATATATGAGAGTATCGCCTATTGGTATAGGGAATGATTTACATCCGGTAGTATATGGGCTTATAATTATAGCTATATTTAATGCATTAATAGTTTTTATGAATTCATTAATGAATAGACAACAAAAGAACAACACAAACTTAATGAAACTTTACGCATAAATAATGCAAAAACTAGAAGATATTATTCTTCTAGTTTTTTTTGCCATATTTAAAAATAAGTTGGTTTTAGGTCTAGGTTTATATGATAGCTTTAGTTTTAATTACATTTAGCTACTCTAAAATAAAAGAATATACTGTGTTAAAAGATGTTTTCGTATTTATAAATGAAAATATCGTTTCAATTTTGATAGTGAAAAAAGATGATGATATTCACGATTATGATTAATTAAAAATATATTATTATATCCATATAATTATCTTTGCAATTTAGAAAAATATTTATCGTAATTTTAGTATCAACATTGTATTAAAACATAGCCTAATAATTAAATTCTCAATAAAATATATCAATTTAGAAAATTTTAATTGGTATATTTTTTTATGTTATACAACTAAATTGTATAAGAAATTAACAAAAATAGTAATTATAAAATTTATTTAAAAGTTTACTTATAATATACTTTAATATTAAATAAAATAAACTTTATGTGTTGAAAAATACATAAGGTTAAATTGAAATTAAAATCATTACAAACTTTTAAAAGTTTACTTATATTAAACTTAAAAAAAATTAATGTAAACTTTTAAAAAATAAAACTTAAATATTGTTGGAATAACTGGATTATAAAAAACATAAAAAATACTTGATAAAATATAAAAATGTTTATATAATAAATCTTGTTAGTTTAATAAAAGTAAATTTAAAGTATAAAAATAATAATCTTTTTACAAAGTTATCTTTTGAAATTTTGAAAGGAGGTTTTATGTGAATACTGAAAAATATGAAAATATAGGGTACAATGAAAAAATTCCTTTACTTAGTTTGTTAAAAAATTATAGTGAAATGGATATATCCTGTTTTGATGTTCCAGGTCATGTGAGAAGTCAGGGAGTATCTATACTTAATGATTATTTAGGTAATGAAATTATGAATATGGATATAAATTCTTCACCACTTATGGATAATGTATCAAATCCAAATGGAATTATAAAAAAAGCACAAGAATTATTGGCAAACTCATATAATGCACATAAATCTTTTTTTATAACTAATGGAACTACTCAAGCTATACATGTAATGATACTAAGTATGTTAAGTCCAGGAGATAAAATACTTTTACCTAGAAATGTACATAAATCAGTTATAAATGGATTAATTATGTCTGGAGCGACACCAATTTTTATGCAGCCTGAGTTTGATTATGATTTAGGAGTAAGTTTGAATATAAGTTTTGAGAGTGTTTCTAAAGCTATATCAGATAATAGATATATTAAATGTTTATTTTTATTGAATCCAACTTATTATGGCGCATGTTCACAATTAGAAAAAATAATAAAATTATGCAAAGATAATAATATTAAAGTTTTAGTGGATGAGGCACATGGTGCACATTTCCCGTTTCATAAGGAATTACCGCCATCAAGCATAGAGCTAGGTGCAGATATGGCAGCTATAAGTATACATAAAACTGGAGGAGCATTAACCCAAGCATCAGCACTTTTAATAAATAATACGGTAGATGATAAAAAGGTTTTACAAACTATAAATATGCTGCAGTCTACATCAGCATCTTACTTACTTATGAGTAGTATAGATGGAGCTAGATATAACTTAGATATAAATGGAGAAAGGCAATTATCTAATGCTTTAAATCTAGCTAGGTATGCAAGAAATAAGCTTAATAGGATTGATGGTATAAAGGTTTATTCACCACAGGATTTAAAATCAAAAGGTGTAGAGTTTGTAGATGAGACTAAGTTATGTATAAATGTTAAAGGCTTAAATTTAACAGGATTTGAAGTGTATGATATGTTATATAAAAATTTTTCAGTTCAAGCTGAATTAGGAGATTTGTATAATGTACTTGCACTTATATCCATTGGTACTACAAAGAAAGATGTAGATAGACTTATAAAATCTATAGAAATTATAGCTAAGACTAAAAAAAGAAGTACAAAAATAAAAGATATAGAAATAAGACAGATTAATACTGAAATAGGTATAAATCCTAGAGAAGCATTTTATGCAAAAAAAGAACTTGTAGATATAAAAGATTCATTAAATATGATATGTGGAGAATCTATAATGGCATATCCACCAGGAATACCAATTATATCTCCAGGAGAAATAATAACTTATGAGATTATAAATTACATAAATTTACTTAAAGATAGTGGAGCATATTTTACAGATGCTCAAGATAAAAAATTAAATAAAATATTAGTAGTAAATGATACTGCTAGTATCAGCTAAGGAGTGTGTTTTTATGAAATTTGAAACTTTAGGTCGTCATATATTAGTAGAATATTATAATTGTGATGAAGAAGTATTAAAAAACCCAAAGTTAATAGAGGAGTTTATGAATAACTCAGCTTTAAATGCAAAGGCTACAATAGTTGATTCTGTTTTCCATCACTTTAATCCATGGGGTGTATCAGGCGCAGTAATAATAGCAGAATCCCATTTAACTATACATACATGGCCAGAATATGGATATGCAGCAGCAGACTTTTTTACTTGTGGAGATATAGATCCATGGAAAAGCTTTGAATTATTAGAAACTCTTTTAAAAGCAGAGAAAAGTGAGTCAACAGAGATACCTAGAGGATTAACTACAAAAATACAAAAATTTGCAAAAAAAGATTTAGGCAATATTACTCATAAGCCGGAAGCTATATAAATAATAAATACCTAAATATAAATAAAAAATAAAAATAAATTTGGACTTATATTTTAGCATAAAGATAAAGAATATGCAAATTTACATAGCTAAAATATTAATATTAGATATAAATAAAAAATATAAATAGATAAATTATAAAAAATAAAAATAAATTTGGATTTTGGGAGGAAGTACTATGGAGCTTTGGTACACAGAAGAGTGGACTGACAATGTACGTTTTTCAATAAAAGTAGATAATCACTTATTTAGTGATAAATCAGAATTTCAACAAGTAGATGTATTTGAAAGTAAGGAGTTTGGAAAGTTCTTAACACTAGATGGACTTATGATGGTAAATTATAAAGATGAATTTATATACCATGATATGATAGTTCATACACCTATGGCAACTAATATGAATATAAAGAATGTATTAGTCATTGGTGGTGGAGATGGAGGAACAGTGAGAGAACTTACTCGTTACCCACAAATAGAACAAATAGATATGGTAGAAATAGATAAAATGGTTGTAGATGTATCTAGAAAGTATATAGATATATGTGCATGTAAATTAGATGATAAAAGAGTAAACTTATATTACGAAGATGGTGTAGCTTTTGTTAGAAATGCTAAAGATGCATCTTATGATTTAATAATAGTAGATTCAACTGATCCAATAGGCCCTGGAGAAGGACTATTCTCTGTAGATTTTTATAAAGATTGTTATAGAGTATTAGGTGAGGATGGAATACTTGTAAATCAAAATGAAAGTCCTTATTTTGATTTTAATGCAAAAGAGATGAAAAGAGCTAATAATAAAATAAAGAATTTATTCGAGGTAACTAGAGTTTATCAAGCTCATATACCAACATATCCATCAGGACATTGGTTATTTGGGTTTGCATCTAAGAAATTTGATCCAATAAAAAATCACAACAAAGAAGCATGGGAAAATTTAAATTTAAAAACAAAATACTATAATAGCGATATACATAAAGGAGCATTTATGCTACCGCAATATGTAAAGGATATGTTAAATGAAAATGAATAAATTTTCCAATATAAATACATTTATGGGTATGGAAAATCCTTATGATAAATCTGATATAGTCGTTTATGGAGCAGGATTTGATGGAACTACATCTAATAGACCTGGAGCTAGATTTGCAAGTAGTTCTATGAGACCTGAATTTTATGGACTTGAAACGTATAGCCCAATTCTTGAATTAGATTTAGAAGATTTTAAAATCTGTGATATGGGTGATTTAGATTTAAGTATTGGTGATACTGATAAAGTATTACAAGAAATATATGAAGGTACAAAACAAATTATACAAGATAATAAAATACCTTTTATGATAGGTGGAGAGCACTTGGTTACCCTTCCTGCATTTAAGGCAGTTTATGAAAAATATGAAGATGTTTATATACTACATTTTGATGCCCATACAGACTTAAGAGAAGAATATAATAATAATAAAAACTCTCATGCTACGGTAATAAAAAGAATTTGGGATATAGTTGGTGATAATAAAATATATCAGTTTGGAATAAGATCTGGAACTAAAGAAGAGTTTGATTTTTCACTTAAGGAAAATCATACGTATATGGAAGTTGGAAATATAAATACTTTTAAGGATATAGTTGATAAATTAGAGTATAAAAAAATATACATAACAATTGATTTAGATGTATTTGATCCATCAATATTTCCTGGAACTGGAACGCCAGAACCTGGAGGAGTTACATATAGGGAATTTGAAAATATATTTAGTATACTAAAAAATTCAAATGTAGATATAGTAGGATGTGATATTGTTGAGCTTAGCCCAGACTATGATAACACAAAAGTATCTACTGTATTAGCTTGCAAGGTTTTAAGAGAACTAGCTCTTGTATTAGGATATAACAATGAAAAAAATAAAAATAAAAATAAATAAAGGAAAGGTGATATAAGGATATGGCAAGACATTTATTTACATCAGAATCAGTAACAGAAGGGCATCCAGATAAGATATGTGACCAAATATCTGACTCAATATTAGATGCATTATTAGAAAATGACCCACATGCTAGAGTTGCTTGTGAAACAACAGTAACAACAGGATTAGTTTTAGTAGCAGGGGAAATAAGTACTAATACTTATGTTGATATACCAAAATTAGTAAGAAAGACAGTAAAAGAAATTGGGTATGATAGAGCAAAATATGGATTTGACTGTGAAACTTGTGCTGTTATAACATCTATAGATGAGCAATCAGGAGATATTGCTATGGGTGTTGACGAAGCATTAGAAAACAAGCAAGGTGAAGTAACTGAAGATGAAATAGAAAAGGTAGGAGCAGGTGACCAAGGAATAATGTTTGGTTTTGCTTGCAATGAAACAGAAGAATTAATGCCCCTTCCAATATCATTAGCTCATAAATTAGCTAGAAGATTAACTGAAGTTAGAAAAAATGGAACTTTAGAATACTTAAGACCAGATGGAAAAACTCAGGTAACAGTTGAGTATGATGGAAACAAAGTAGTAAGAGTTCATACAATACTTATATCAACTCAACACGGAGAAGAAGTTGATAATGAAACTATAAGAAGAGATTTAATAGAGCATGTAATAAAAGCGGTTATACCTGCAGAATTATTAGATGAAGAAACTATAATATACATAAATCCAACAGGAAGATTCGTTATAGGAGGACCTCAAGGGGATACAGGTCTTACAGGAAGAAAAATAATAATAGATACTTACGGAGGATACTCTAGACACGGTGGAGGAGCATTCTCAGGAAAAGATCCTACAAAGGTTGACAGATCAGCGGCTTATGCGGCAAGATATGTTGCTAAAAATATAGTTGCGGCAGGGCTTGCAGATAAGTGTGAAATAGAATTAGCTTATGCTATAGGTGTTGCTAGACCATTATCAATATTTATAGATACTTTTGGAACAGGAAAAGTTTCAGAAGAAAAGTTAGTTGAATTAGTTAACAAAAACTTTGACTTAAGACCTGGTGCAATAATAAGAGATTTAGACTTAAGAAAACCAATATATAAACAAGTAGCTGCTTATGGACACTTTGGAAGAAATGATTTAGACCTTCCATGGGAAAGAACTGATAAAGCAGAAATATTAAGAAGCCAAGTATTAGAAAAATAGAAATTATATAAAAATAAGGTATTTGTAGTTTACAGATACTTTATTTTTGCCTGTTTTTTTGTTGTATAGAAATCTAAATTGTAATTATTTATGTAATATACACTTTACAAACGAATAATTAGGTGCTAACATTAATTTAGGATTGTAACTGATTATGCAGGCAAAACCCGAATAAACGTTTATGTAAAATTACGTTTATTTTGGTTTTGCCTTTTTATATATAAATTATTTTTGGGGGAGCAAGGTATGAAAATCGAAAAGATACTTAATAACAATGCCTTTATTTCTATTGACAAAAGTGGAGAAGAAATAGTAGTTATGGGAAGAGGAATTGCCTTCGGAAAAAAACAAGGTAATGAAGTTGAATTATCTAGAGGATACAAAATATTCTCTAATTCAGATAAGGAGTTAAACCAAAGACTTAAGAATATTGTTTCAGATATTCCAGAAGAATACATGAAGATTACAGAACAAGTAGTTTGTATGTTAGAGAAAGAATATGACAAGAAAGTAAATGATATAATATATGTTTCATTGACAGAACATATACATGGAGCTGTAGAACGTTTTAAAAAAGGAATACAAATAAAAAATCCTCTTTTAATTGATATAAAAAGGCTATTTAGAGACGAATATGAAGTAAGTAAACAAGCTCTTGAAGCTATTAAAGAAGAGTTTGGTATAGAGTTTGAAGAAGACGAAGCAGGATACATAGCTCAACATATAGTAAATGCACAATTAGATGATGATATGTCAGATATAGTTAATGTAACAAGAATTATGCAAGATATATTAAATATAATAAAGTATTCATATAAGATAGATTTTAATGAAGAGTCAGTGTATTATTATAGGTTTGTTACACATTTGAAATTCTTTGCACAAAGAATACTTAATCGTTTAACTTATGAAGATGACAATGAAGATGTTTTTGAAGTTTTTAAAGATAAGTATAATGAAAGCTACAAGTGTGTTTTAAAAATAAAAGAGCAAATAAAACAAATTTATGATTATGAGTTAAGTAAAGATGAGCAATTATATTTAATGATACATATAGAAAGAATTACAACAAAAGCAACTTTATAACATGATAATTAAGCTGGAAATCCACTGGCTTATTATATAAAAAGGATTGCAACTACGCTATAAGGTAACTTGTATATGTAGGCAAAACCTCTATTTAAAAATATGAATGGAGGGAAAAAAATGGATTACACAAAAGTGGGGAAACAAATTTTAGAAAGAATGGGTGGAAAAGATAATGTTATTAGCTTAGTACACTGTATGACAAGGTTAAGATTTACATTAAAAGATGAGTCTATAGTAGATGATGAACTTGTCAAAAAAACTAAAGGGGTAATGGGCATTATGAAAAAAAGTGGCCAATACCAAATAATAATTGGAAATGAAGTAGGAGCAGTTTATAAAGAAATTTGCAAACTAGGAAATTTCCAAAATAATAAAAAAATACAAAATAATAAACCTAAAGAAAAACAAGGAATATTATCAACAATTCTCGATGTAATTTCAGGCTGTATGGCACCAGTTATACCAGCTCTTATAGGAGCAGCTATGATTAAGGTACTACTTACAGTATTACCTATGATGGGACTATTAGATAGTAGTAGCCAAACTTTTGAGCTAATATCTATAATAGGTGATGGTGCATTCTTCTTTATGCCTGTATTAATTGCAATGTCAGCTGCAAATAAATTTAATACTAATCAGTATTATGCTGCTAGTTTAGCATTAATTATTTTGCATCCTAATTTTATAAAGCTTATGAGTACAGCTAATGAAGCTGGACAGACAGTTAAGTTTTTTAACTTAATACCAGTAACATATGCTTCATATGCATATTCAGTAATTCCAATAATACTAGGAGTATGGGTATTATCTTACATAGAAAAGTTTGTAGATAAAATTACTCCTCCTATAACTAAAAATTTCTTAAAACCAATGTTAGTTGTGTTATTTACAGCACCGATTGTTATGGTTGTAGTAGGTCCTTTAGGATCTATATTTGGAGATGTTTTATCTTCAGTAATATACTTTATACATGATAAGTTAGGATTTATTGCTTTAGGACTTGTAGCTGGTATATATCCTTTTATAGTTATGGCTGGTATGCATCATGCATTTACACCAATTAAGTTAAGTATGATAGCTACAACAGGATATGAAGCATTCATATGTATATCAGAATTTTGTTCAAATATGGCACAAGGTGCAGCAGCACTAGCAGTTACAATGAAAACTAAAAATAAAGATTTAAAACAAACTGCAGGTTCTTCAGCATTTTCAGCATTAGTTGCAGGTATAACAGAACCAGCACTTTATGGTATAACAGTTCGTTTAAAAAGACCTATGCTAGGAGCTTGTATAGGTGCAGCAACAGGTGGTTTAGTAGGAGGATTTTTCCAATTAAAATGTTTTGGAGTAGCAACACCAGCACTTGTTACAATACCTCAATATATAGAAAGTACTAGATCAGAATCTCTTATATATATATTAATAACAGCAGCTGTAACTATAGGAGTAAGTTTTATAGCAACTTATTTTATAGGATTTGAAGATGTTGTTGATGAAGAAGATGAAGAAATAGAAGAAACAAATTCTTCATTAAATTTAAACACAGGTATTAAAGTACCAAGCCCAATAGAAGGTGTAGTAGTACCGTTAGAAGAAGTAAATGATTCTACATTTTCAACTGGTGTATTAGGTAAAGGTATTGCTGTAATACCTACAAAAGGAGAAGTAATATCTCCATTTGACGGGACTGTAGATGCATTCTTTGAAACACATCATGCTTTAGGTCTAAAAAGTAATGATGGATTAGAAATGTTAATACATGTAGGATTAGAAACAGTAAATTTAAAAGGAAAATATTTTACACCAAAAGTAAAAACTGGAGACAAAGTAAAAACAGGGGATGTTTTATTAACTTTTGACATCAATGGAATTAAAGAAGAGGGGTATGACATAGTTACTCCAATAATTATTACTAATTCAGAAAAGTATATGGAAGTAATCAATACTAATGATGAAAATACTACTCAATTACAAAATTTAATAACAGTTGTATAAAAGTAATTTAAATAAGGAGACATATGATGGAAAAGTTTAAAATGCCAAAAGATTTTTTATGGGGAAGTGCATCAGCTGCATATCAAGTAGAAGGAGCTTATTTAGAAGATGGGAAAGGTCTTACAAATTGGGATAAATTTGTAAGGATACCTGGTAAAACTTTTAAAGGTACAACAGGAGACAGAGCTGTTGATCATTATTATAGATATAAAGAAGATGTAGCATTAATGGCAGAAATGGGATTAAAAACATACCGTTTTTCTATATCTTGGGCAAGGATAATACCTGATGGTAATGGAGAAATAAATGAAGCAGGACTTAAGTTCTATGAAGATTTGATAGATGAGTGTATCAAATATGGTATAGAACCTATGGTAACTATTTATCATTGGGATTTACCTCAAGCTCTAGAAGATGAGTATTGTGGATGGGAAAGTCCAAAAATAATAGATGATTTTGTGAGATATGCTACAGTTTTATTTGATCGATTTGGTCAAAAGGTAAAATACTGGATTACATTAAATGAACAAAATATATTTACTACTTTAGGATGGATGAGTGCACTTCACCCACCAGGTAAATTTGATGATGCAAAAACTTATTATCAAGTAAATCATCATGCGTTTATGGCACATGCAAAAACAGTAATAGAATTTAAAAAGCGTATACCAAATGGAAAAATAGGAGCAAGTTTTGCATATAGCCCAAGTTACGCTATAAATTGTGATCCTAAAAATGCTATGTCTAAGATGGAATTTGATGATTTAAAAAATTACTGGTGGATGGACATATATGGATATGGAAGATATCCAAAAGCAGCATTTCGTTATTTAGAAAAACAAGGATTTGCACCACAGTTTGCTGAAGGTGATGAAGAAATATTAAAAGAAGCTGCAAGCAAGGTTGATTTTATGGGAGTAAATTATTATCAAACTAGTGTATGTGAATATAATCCAATAGATGGAGTAACTCCATATGCAACAATGAACACTACAGGAGTAAAAGGTTCTGGTCAAATAACAGGTCAACCAGGATTATTTAAAAATCCACCAAATCCTTATCTTGAAACTACAGACTGGGATTGGACAATAGATCCAAGTGGATTAAGATATGGATGTAGAGAAATAACTAGTCGTTATAATTTACCAATAGTAATTTCAGAAAATGGATTAGGTGCTTTTGATAAAAAAGAAGAAGACGGAAGTATACACGATCCATATAGGATTGCTTATTTAAAAGCTCATATAGAAGAGTTAAAGAAGGCAATGGATGATGGTTGTGAAGTATTAGCTTATTGTACTTGGTCTTGTACTGACTTATTAAGTTGGTTAAATGGATATCAAAAACGCTATGGATTTATATATGTAGATCGTGATGAAGAAAGTGGATCAATGAATCGTTACAAAAAGGATAGTTATTATTGGTATAAAAAAGTTATAGAATCTAATGGTGAAGTTTTATAATAAAAATCAAAAAAGATAATTTGTAGTATTTTCTACAAATTATCTTTTTTTGATTTTTATCAATATTTTAGAAATAAAAAATCGAATTTTAATTTCTAGGTGGTTTTATAATTTATGACTACTTTTTCCCATATATCACAAGCATAGTATTTATACAAATATTTAAAATATGATTTAGGATTAATGTATATAACAGTATTTTAACTTAGTAAAAATAATGATAATGTATTCATAAAAAACTCAATTTATGCAAATACTGTAAATAATATAAATAACGTAAGGAGTAGGGAATATGGCAAAAAAGGGATTAGAAAATTTTACAGATAAAGTTGCAAAGGATTTAATAAAAAAACAAAGCATAAGAGATGAACAAAGAAAAATAAGAGAAGAATACTTAGAAAATAAATATAAAGAAGCATCAGATTTAACTAATGATATAGAAGTTTATATAGAAAGCTTAAATAATATAATAAATATAAATCCAAATGTAATATCAATAGAAGAATTTATAAAAAGAGACATACAAGATGTTCCAAAAGAGCTTTTAGTACCATATACAAAGCCAATAGAATTAAGTTTAAGAAAACCAACTTTACTTGAAAAAATATCTAAAAAATCAAAACAAAAATACAACTTATATATACAACAAGAAAATGAAAAATACGAAAAAGAATATAAATTATATGAAGAAAATGAAAATAACAGAAAAAATAAAATTAAAGCACATAATCTTCAAGTAGAAGAAATTATAAAAACTAAAAAAGAACTTTACAAAAATCAAGATGCAACACTTGTAAGTAATTATAAAGCAGAAATATTAAAACAAGTACAATATCCATTTGAATTTAAAAGGTGTATAAATACAGGATATTGTAAAGACTCTAAAAAGTTAGTAATAGATTATTTACTTCCAGATAGAAAAATAGTTCCAGGAACAATAAGATATGAATATAAAAAAACAATAGATAGTATAAAACCTATACCAATTAATGAAAAAGATAAAAATAATATATATAATCAAACAATATATTCTGTAGCACTTAATGTCATAAAAAATATATTCGATAAAGATATATATAATAACATAGATACTGTTGTATTTAATGGATATATAAATGATATAGACTTAGCTACAGGACAAGATATAAGCCCATATATAATATCGGCTATGGTAGATAAAAATACTTTTAATAGTATAGATATGAATAGAATAGACAAGCTTACATGCTTAAAAGAAACTATGCAAGGAAGAATAGATATAAACTCAAAGTTATGTTTAAATAGCATTACCCCTATATGTAAATGTGATTATTTAAATAAGTCAGTTGAAAATAATGATAGTATAAATTTATTAGATGTTGATCCATTTATACTTGAGGATTTAGTATCTACATTATTTAGAAATATGGGATATGATGTGTTACAGACTAATAAAACTAATGATGGTGGTATAGACTGTATATTAAACCATGATGACCCTATAGTTGGTGGTAAGGTTATAGCACAGGTTAAAAGATATAAAAATAATATAGATATACCAAAGCTTAGGGAGTTTGAATCTGTACTTAGAAATTCTGATGCTATGAAGGGTATATTTATTTCTACAAGTAATTTTAGTAGTAATTGTGAAAAGTTTGCATCAGATAATAATATAAGTCTTATAAATGGTAATTTATTAGTTGATTATTTTAATCAATATGGTATAAATTCACATATACTACATAAATAGTTTATACTTAGTAATAGATATTAATATAAAAATTTTGCTTTGCTCAAGCGACGTGTCGGCGAAACATTTCATAAGCGATATATCCTTGCTCAAAACTCATAAGAATAAGGTTAACATAATTATATTAAGTTAACCTTATTTTTATGATTTTATAAATGAAGATATAAATACATATTATAAGAAATTTAAAAGGATTTAACATTATTTAAATAAACTATAAATATGATAAGTTGTAATAAAATTTTTAGTATGATAATATTTTATTGGATATTTTATAAAACCTAAATAAGAAATGAGGATAAAATAATGAAATCTATAAACATACTAGATGAAATATCAGATGGAAAATTATATGATATTGAAGATATAGTAAAAGCAGACACATGTGGATGTGATGGATGTAGCGATTGCTGTCATGATGTTGGTGAACTAGTAGTCCTTACACCTTTTGATATATATGAAATAGTAAATTACTTAGGTGTTGAATTTGATGAATTACTAGGAGATAAGATTGAATTAAGACAAAATAATAAAATATTATTACCATACTTAAAAATGCAAGATAAAGATAAAAGATGTAGCTTTTTAAATAAAGAAAATAGATGTATGATTCATTCTAAACGTCCAAACATTTGTCGTTTATTCCCTCTTGGAAGAGCATACCAAGATGATGATTTTAAATACTTTTTACAGGTAGGAAACTGTCCTAAAGAAGATTTAAAAGATGTTAAGGTAAAAAGTTGGATAGGAATTGAAAACTATGATGAAAATAAAAGATTTATCTTAGAATGGTATAAGTTTATTAAGGCACTAACTTTCCGTTTAAAGTTTGTAAGAGATGAAGAAGAGATAAAGGCAATTAATAAAATTTTATTAGATGGATGTTACCGTATTAAGATAAAAGAAGATGAGGATTTTTATTCTGTATTTTTAAAAGATTTGCCTAATATAAAAAATAGCTTGGGAATTATTTAGTAATAAAGGAAAATAACAGATTAAATAAGGTAGAGTATAATACTAAATAACCCTACGTCTTAAAAACAGACGTAGGGTACTTTATCATCATCAACTTTATAAAAGTAAAAAATGATATTTTGAAATGTTTCGCCGACACGTCGCTCAAGCGAAGCGAATTTTTGATAATTTAACTATTATATATTTTTGCCATAAAAAATTCATCTACATATTTACTATCTATAATCATTGTATTTTTCTTAATACCTTCTACTTTAAATCCATTTTTTTCATAAAAATGTTTTGCTATAGTATTAGAACAAATTACACTAAGTTCAAGCCTTGTAATCTTATTTTCTATAGCCCATGTATCTAATTCAGAAAATAATTTACTTCCAATTCCATTATTCCTGTATTTTTCACGTATTCCAACAACAATGTAGCCAGTATGTTTAATTCTTTTATATTCTCCTTTTTGGGCGGAAAGAAAACCAACTATATTTTCTTCATCTTTAGCTACTAAAATTAAATTATCACCATTAATACTTTTTTCAATTATATTTTTTATTATATTAATATCAGTAGGGCGTTCCCATGGTTCAAACATCATAAATTTAGTCTCATTATCTAAATGCAAAAGCATATTTAAATAATTATTAGCATCTTCCATTTGTATCTTTTTAATCTCCATTTTTATCCCCCATATTTCTTATTAATATCATAATAATTATATCAGAAATTAGGATTAAACAAATTCCACTAAATATAAATGTTTTAGTGAGCATATAAAATTATACAATTATTTTGATATACATAGTTTAAGCACAAAGAAATATAACATAGCATATTCTTATAGATATGAATTTCTAAAAATATTTTAATTTAAACGCTATGTTTTAATACAGTGTTGATATTAGAAAGAATTTTAATAACAAAAAAGTAGGAGTTATACCACTTGGTATAACTTCTACTTTTTTATTCGCATTATATTAAAATTACGAACTTTGATTACATTATACATAAGATACCAATTGTTTTCCAATTACAAAATTGTTTCATTAATTTCAAGTAAAATATCTTATTTTAACTTAATTCAATATACTTATCTCTTATAGTATTTATATTTGAATCATTTTCAGTTGTAACATAGTTTTTTATTTTTATTTATTTTTTCTTTTTCCCTATAGTCTATATATAGTTAGCTTTATATATTGGCTATGTTAAACTTATAAATAGTAATTTTTATAAATTTTCTTCAGGCTTTGGATAATATTTTTTAAAAATATAGCTTAAGCATAGCCAAATAACAATACCTATAGCCATAGAAAATATTGTGTTCGTGTAGTTATCTGCAAAATTAAAAATCCCCATTATTGTAGAAGTTACTATACAGTTAGATTTTAAATGTTTGCTATACATTATTTTATATGATTCATTATATGTACCATCTTGATTTGATTTTTTTACATATTTTTTAATTTCAATTACTCTATACAAAACACTATACGCAATGTAAAAAATAAAACTATAATACAATGCATTTATTAAATTATAAATCAATATAAGACCCTCCTTAATTTACTAAATGTTTATTTCGTAATATATAACAATTGCGTATTTATTTTTTATTATATCATTTTCAACATTGATTTAAAACAGAGCTAATTTAAAACAAACTTAAAACATAGGCTATGTTTTAACACAATGTTGAAATTAGATAAATTTTAAATAGTAAAAAACCAATAGCTGTATGAAAAGCAAATACAACTATTGGTTTAGTTCGCATTATATTAAAATTGTAAACTTTAATTATATTATATATATAACTTATTAATTTTTAGTTACATTTACTTTCGTTGATTCAATCCATTTATACAAAGCATATCTGTAAAAAATAATTTTATCATCTATCTTAACATAAGATATATATTTAATACCTAAAAATGCTCTGTCTGAAAACACAATGATGTATTTTTATTTGATGTATTATAACTTATACAAATTATTAAAAAAATCAATTAAAAATAAAATGTACCCTATAGAGTAGACAGCTAATAAAAAGGTCTACTCTATAGGG
>ERZ857965.1461-NODE-1461-length-23799-cov-3.032640_pt1 | contig 23799 bp, 22 predicted proteins | sample MGYA00519758_ERZ857965 | MGnify/ENA primary metagenome ERZ857965 (study PRJEB31778, sample SAMEA3449381) | human gut metagenome | biome: human gut; feature: human-associated habitat; material: faeces | place: United Kingdom | collected 2010/2012 ... | reverse complement strand
GCGCATACCAAGGGAAGCTAGACTATGCCAAGAAAAATTTTGATATAAAGACAGTGTGTGACTGCAGCGACGGTGCAGCGCCCGACTTTGCAGCAGATGCGATCTATGGGATCGAAGGATTTGTGAAACGACAATCTCAGGAATCAGTCCTTCCCCCACTGGAAGCAGCGGACTGGTTTTCCGAGAGACGTAAAGCCTGGCAGGATAAAGTTCTCATCATGACTGATGTGTCACAGGGAATCGTTCCCACGGATCCAGCGTTACGAGTCTTTCGGGAAATGAACGGCAGGCTCATGCTCCGGCTGGCAGCGGAAGCCAGCGAAGTACATCGGGTGTTTTGCGGAATTGGAAAGCGAGTGAAATAAATGAAAACAAAAATCTGCCTGATCCGGCACGGGATCACCGAAGGAAATCAGAAAAGGCTTTATTACGGATCATCCGACATACCTCTTGCGGAAGAAGGGATCGAAATGCTCCGAAGTCTTTCTGCGCAGGAAATCTATCCGGATGATACTGATGCAAAGTATTATACCAGCGGCATGCTGCGCACGGAACAGACTTTTTCTCTGATCTACGGCAACCGGGAGCACGAGGCATTCTTCCCTTTTCGCGAGATCGATTTCGGCGACTTTGAAATGAAAAGTTATGGCGAACTAAAGGACGATCCCGATTACCAGACCTGGATCGGAGACACCACGGGAACTCTGCCGCCTCCCGGCGGTGAAAGTGCGTGCGACTTTCAAATACGTGTGCTGAAAGGTTTTACTGAACTTTTGCAGGAACAGGAGAAACGTTTGATATCAAGCATTGCTGATTCCCCAAGCCGGTCAAATCCCCCGGACGGAAAACTGCTGACCATCGCCGTTTGCCACGGCGGACCCATTGCGGCGATTTTGCAGAACGCCTTCCCTGACGAAAAAGAAAACTTTTACCAGTGGCTGCCAGACCCGGGGCACGGCTATCTGCTGACGGTGGAAGATAAGGATATCGTGGGAAAAGAAGAGTTTTAATAGTCAATACAGCAAATCCCTAGCAATTTACCCTGCAGTTGCAGTATAATATACCTGCAAAGGGAGGTAAGGAACATGAAGAATATTTTGATTTTAACGGGAAGTCCGCGAGTTGGCGGCAACAGTGATCTAATGGCAGATGCATTTCAGAAAGGTGCAGAATCTGCTGGCCATAAAGTGATTCGCTATGAGGCCGGACGCAATGCGATCCTGCCATGCCGGGCCTGCGAGTCCTGCTTTTCAAATGGAAAAGCCTGCGTCTGGGATGATCGGTTTAGCAACGAGCTGGCACCGCTGATCGAAGAAGCTGACGTCATCGTTCTGGCGACGCCGCTGTACTGGTTTACGTTCCCGGCCCAGCTGAAAGCCGCGATCGACAAGATGTATTCCTTCATCATCGGAGAGCGTAATATTGCCGGCAAAGAAGCCTTTCTGCTGATTTGTGCAGAAGATACCGACAACCATAGCTACGATGGAGTGCTTCGCTCCTACGAACTTATCACCGATTACTGCAAATGGCACGACAGAGGCAAGCTGACAGTGACCGGCGTCAGCGGCAAAGGCGAGATCCTGAATACTGATGCTTTACAAAAAGCAGAAAAAATGGGACAATCCGTATAGGGCGTCCCATCAAGACCCGTCAAGATGACCCATCAAACTTTTTTGGGAAAAAACTCTTTACAGCATACATGGAAAGTGCTACAATGCAAGCAAATGATTCAGAAAGGGACAACAAAAATGTTAAACAGAACTTTTGCAGCTGTATATTTTTACTTTTACTTTACTTTCTTTAGAGGTAAGGTGAATTTCGCTGCAATGAGTTAAACATCCCCCACTGATCAATAGAGCGATGGAAGGTTACTCCGCAGGTGAAATTCACCTGTGGAGTTTTTTTATAACGAAAGTAGAAAGAGGGAAACACAATGATTATCGTATTAAAAGACAACCCGGATCAGAAACAACTTGAAAACTTAGTCTCCTGGCTGAAAAGCATGGGGCTGGACATCCATATGAGTAAAGGCCAGTCCGCCACCATCATGGGACTGATCGGCGACACAGCCGCTGTTGATATCGACTTGATCAACGCCCTGGATATCGTCGAAACCGTAAAGCGTGTTCAGGAGCCTTACAAGAATGTAAACCGTAAATTCCACCCGGAAGACACAGTAGTGGAAGTCCTCCCTGGCGTAAAGATCGGCGGAGGAAACTTTCAGGTCATCGCAGGGCCTTGCTCAGTAGAATCCGAAGAGCAGATCTGCCTGGTGGCAGAAGAGGTCAAGAATGCAGGCGCAGGCATGCTGCGAGGCGGTGCGTTCAAGCCTAGAACTTCGCCATACGCATTCCAGGGGATGAGAGCACAGGGCATCGACCTGCTGCTGGAAGCCAAGGAAAAAACCGGACTTCCGATCGTAACGGAAGTCATGGACATTTCTCAGCTGCCGCTTTTTGAAAATGTGGACGTGATCCAGATCGGCGCCCGTAACATGCAGAACTTCGAACTTCTGAAAGAAGTCGGCCGTCTGAGAAAACCGATCCTGTTAAAGAGAGGTCTTGCAAATACTTTGAAGGAACTGCTGATGAGCGCAGAATACATCATGGCTGGCGGAAATGAAAATGTGATCCTTTGCGAAAGAGGCATCCGGACCTTCGAAACTGCCACGAGAAATACGCTGGATCTGGCGTCTATTCCGCTTCTGAAAACTATGACTCACCTGCCGATCATCGTCGATCCAAGCCATGCAACAGGTATCGCAGGACTTGTCAAGCCGATGGCAATGGCAGCTACCGCAGCTGGTGCTGATGGTCTGATGATCGAAGTACATAACAATCCACCTGCAGCGCTTTGCGACGGTGCACAGTCTCTGACTCCGGCTGCATTTAAAGATGTAATGGATGTGGTAAATCAGATCAGACCACTGGCATACAGAGGATAGAGGTGGTATCATGGAAATAGGAATTGTAGGTCTGGGACTCATTGGAGGCTCCCTGGCCAAGGCGATCAGTCAGAATACCGATAATACTGTTTACGGATTCGATATTTCCAAGCCGGGGGTACACAAAGCCATGCTCGTAGATGCCATTGAGCAGCCGCTGACAGACGAACTCCTGTCTCAGTGTGATATCGTCATCGTTGCCCTGTATCCGCAGGATACCGTCGACTACGTGACAAACCATGCCGATCTTTTTAAGAAGGGCAGTATCGTCTGCGACTGCAGCGGTGTCAAACGCATGGTCTGCGAGCAGCTGATCCCTCTTGCGGAAGAAAAAGGCTTCCTCTTTGTAGGCGGTCATCCGATGGCAGGACGGGAACACTCAGGGTTTACTTATGCAAAGAAGTCGCTCTTCAACAATGCTTCCATGATCTTCACTCCGACCAAAGGCCCGATCGAAAGCATGGAAAAACTGAAGAAACTGTTTACTTCAATAGGTTTCACCAACATCGAAATCGCAACGCCGGAAGAACACGACCGCAAGATCGCCTTCACCTCTCAGCTGGCTCACGTGGTATCCAACGCCTACATAAAAAGTCCTACTGCTCAGGAGCACATGGGATTTTCTGCAGGCAGTTACAAAGATCTGACCCGCGTAGCCAAGCTCAACGAGGATATGTGGACTGAGCTGTTCCTGGAAAATCCGGACAACCTGGCAGATGAGATCGACACACTGATCGAAAATCTACAGGAGTACAGCTGGGCGATCCGGGAAAATGACAGCGAGACACTGCGTCAATTATTAAAGGACGGCAGAGAAAAGAAAGCTATTATCGACGGAGAAATCTTTTAATGATAAGAAGGAGAGAGTATGATCAAAATCCATATTGCTGCTTCACGGCAGTATGATGTGATCCTCAACAAGGGGATCCTTTCGATGACAGGAATGTATGTCAAGGATGCCCTTGGCCTGCAGGACGATCCGATCACAGGGAAACTGAAAAACAAGAAAATCTGCATCGTTACTGATGAAACGGTGGATCCGCTTTACGGACGTGAAAATCAGACGCTTTGGAGGTCTCTGACGTTGACCGGTTTCGAAGTGCACAAGTATGTGTTCCCAGGCGGCGAAGACAGCAAAAATATGGAGACGATCGAGGAACTGCTGGAGTTTCTTGCTGCAAAGCGCTTTACGCGCACGGATGTGCTGCTGGCGCTGGGCGGCGGGATCGTCGGGGATGTGACAGGTTTTGCGGCAGCGACATACCTGCGTGGCATTGAATTTATCCAGGTTCCGACCACGCTTCTGGCTATCGTGGATTCGTCGGTAGGCGGCAAGACGGGCGTCAATCTTAAGGCTGGAAAAAATCTTGCCGGGGCATTCTGGCAGCCAAGCCTGGTGCTTTTTGATTCGGAGTTTTTAGATACTCTTTCCTATGATATCAAGCTGGACGGAATCGCAGAGGCCATCAAAGCCGGTATCATCGCGGAGCCGCTGATCCTGGATTCTATAAAAATGAAGCGTACTTTAGACGACCCGGATTTCCTTATGAATCTGGCGTCTTTGGCCATCGAGGTCAAGCGGAAAGTCGTCGAGGAAGATGAACGGGACAATGGCAGCCGTCAGCTCCTCAATTTAGGACATACGCTGGCTCATGCCATCGAAAAGTGCAGTCGATACAAAATCAGTCACGGTCACGCAGTTGCCATGGGAATGAAAATCGTTGCCATTGCTTCTGATCGACTGGGCTGGACGGTGGAGAATTGTTCCGAAGATATTTTAGAGATCCTGGAACGGTTCAAATTCCCGCTTCGTTGTCCGTACAGTGCATGGGAACTGGCTAATGCGGCGATGCAGGACAAGAAGATCCGCGGAGGCAATATCACCCTGGTCGTACCGGCTAGAATCGGTAAATGCAGACTGAAGACGATTTCGGTAAATAAACTGGAGCAGTTTATATCGTATGGGTTGTAGGCTGAGGTTTCCGGTTTTACAGGTTCGAGGTTTCTAGTTTTGCGGGCGAGGTTTCTGGTTTTACAGGTTCGAGGTTTCCGGTTTTGCGAGCGAGGTTTCCGGCACGATTTTCTGCTGCAACCGCAGTTTACACGTGCCTTTTACAGAAAAACTTTGGTCAGAAAACGCCTGGTTGGCAGGATTTGTCAATAAATCGGAAGTTTACAACGATCCGACAGCAAATTCGTGTGGAATTACAACATTTTTCACAGCAACTTGATTGACTTTTTCATGTTTTGCCGGCTTTTTACGGCCATATCCCCGGTAAAACCTTGAAAATCGTAATGCCAGAACGATGATTTTCTGTTTTTGGATCGAAAATCCCGCGATCCTGCACATTGGATAATATTCCCATACATGGATGAAATACTATTATGAAGATAAAAATCACACCACAACAATTGAATGGTACTATCGAGGCAATTCCGTCTAAATCCCACGCTCACCGGCTTTTGATCGCACAGAAGCTGGCGTCTCTGCAGGGATGCGGGCAAGAGATACCTCTGGTGATCCCGACTTTTTCAGAAGACATCGATGCTACGAAAGGCTGCCTGGCGCAACTGGATCAAAAACTTCCCTGTTTTGATTGCCGGGAAAGTGGATCGACGATCCGCTTTATGATCCCGGTTGCCATGGCATTGAAGGACGAAGCCGTCTTCACCGGATCAGGGAAACTTCCACAGCGACCGCTTTCTCCCTTGAAAGAAGAAATGGAGCGGCACGGCTGTAAATTTGAGATGCTGACGGCATCGGCACAAGAGGCTGCAAAGCCTTCAGCGAATGCTGTCGATACGGCAAACACAGGCTGCTTTGGCAATACCGTCGATCCGGCTTCAGAGCGAGGGATCACTTCGAAAATCTGCCGGATCCAGGGCAGACTGCAGCCGGGTGAATATCGGCTGGCTGGAAATATCAGCTCCCAGTTTATTACTGGACTGTTGTTTGCCCTGCCGCTTCTTAATGGCGACAGCAGTCTGCAGCTGACCACAAAACTGGAATCGGCGGGGTATGTGGATCTGACGCTGCAGGTTTTACGAAAGTTCGGGATCAAGATCCGTGAAGTCAGAGAAAAAATCGCTGAAGCGGAAGAAACCGCCTTTCAAAAATGTAAAGAAGCAGCACCATCTGAATCGAGCGATACTCCTGATTCGAGTTCCGAAAACTACTTGATCCGCTATGAGATCCCGGGCAACCAGATTTATCGGGAACCATCCGGACTGAAAGTCGAAGGCGACTGGTCCAACGCTGCTTTCTGGCTGGTGGCAGGAGCACTTGGCGGCGATATCACCTGCACCGGCCTCGATCCAGATTCCACACAGAGAGATAAGGAGATCATCACCGTGCTGGAAAAAATGGGAGCTAAAATCGAAAGAAAAAATACAAGCTATCACATCGCCGGAAATGGAGTCCCACTCCATGGCGAAACAGTAAGTGCAGCACAATTTCCAGATCTGGTGCCGGTCATGGCCGTTGCAATGACTGGGGCAAGCGGCACATCGACTATTGCCGATGCACAAAGGCTTCGCATCAAGGAATCCGACCGGCTGGCAACGGTCTGTGACTTTTTGACCATTCTTGGAACCGATATCAGACAAACAAAAGACGGACTTGTCATTGACAAAAACAATGACCGCACCGTCCCCTCCGGGCCTGCTGCCCACTGCCCCACCCCATCCCTTTGCGGCGGGACAGTCAGCAGCCATAATGACCATCGCATCGCGATGGCAGCTGCCGTCGCCTCTTGCAGAGCCGACGGCCCGGTCATCATTACCGGTGCAGAAGCTGTGAAAAAATCCTACCCGGATTTTTTCACCGACTTCACCAAGCTGGGCGGTAAGATCGAGATTTTAGAAGACTAGGATCAAGACCGCCCGGCAGGATCCGGGCAGATAACCATCATTGTCCCGGATCAGCGGTCCGGCAATATGGCATTTGTGCCGGACCGCTCAGGCGGCAGCTCTGCCGTCATGTAAAGCATAGCAAGTCGGCCTCATGCAGATCGCGACACGGCCGCCCGTGAAACCGGCTGCTGCAGACCGGCTGCAAAATTGGCACGGTAGCCGGCTGCAAATTGGCGCGGCAAGCCTTGCCACAAAATCGACGCAGCTGCCTGCCGCCAAACTGGCTGCGGCAGCTTTGCCGCAGCCTTCCACTCAACTACTTATAGAGGAGCAACTACATGCAATCAACTTTCGGAAAAAACATCCGCGTTTCCATCTGGGGCGGATCTCACGAACCGGCCATAGGAGTCGATATCGAAGGGATCCCGGTCGGAACGCGTATCGATATGAACCAGCTGCGGGCTTTTCTCCAGCGACGCGCACCAGGAAACAGCCCCTTTGCCACCAAGCGCAAAGAACCGGATCTGCCGATCCCTGTTGCAGGGATCGCAGCCTGGGGCGGCGGAACGCCGCCAGAACAGGCGGGCGATTCAGGGCAAGCGGATTCCGGTACAGGCAATCTCGCTTCGAGCAATTCCACCCGGGTCACAGGCGGTCCAGGCGCCCTTGCGGAGGCGCCGGCTATTATCACGACCGCGCCTCTCATCTCCTTCGAGATCCGCAACACCGATACCCGCTCCGGGGACTACAAAGGACTGCGGGCAGTGCCAAGGCCAGGTCACGCTGACTACACAGCACGGCTTCGCTATGGAGACACACTGAACATGGCAGGCGGCGGACCTTTCTCAGCACGTATGACCGCACCCCTCTGCATCGCAGGCGGGATCGCTTTGCAGATGCTAAAAGAAAAAAACATCGAAATCGGAGCACATCTTTACGCCATTGCAGGCATCGAAGATACCCCTCTGGATCCGGTCAGCATCAGCGCAGAAACCCTGGTGAAACTGCAGAAAATGGAGTTTCCCGTTCTGTCCGAAACAGCCGGCGAAAAAATGGCGCAAGCCATTTTGCAGGCCAAAAACGACCTGGATTCCGTGGGCGGCATCGTAGAAGTGTGTGCGACAGGACTGCCCGGAGGCATCGGCGGAGCTATGTACGATGGCCTGGAAAGCTATCTGGCACCGATCTTCTTCGGCATACCGGCCGTAAAAGGCGTCGAATTCGGCGCAGGATTTCACGCGGCAGAGCTTCGTGGCTCCGAAAACAATGATCCTTTTTATTACGACAATCACGGGCAGGTAAAAACCAGGACCAACTATCACGGCGGGATCCTGGGAGGCATCACCACCGGCATGCCGCTTCTGGCCCGACTTGCTTTCAAGCCGACTCCATCCATCAGCAGGAAGCAGGATTCGGTGGATCTGGAAGCACATAAAAACGAAACACTCGTCGTCAAGGGCAGGCACGACCCTTGCGTCGCCGTCAGAGCCGTTCCTATCACAGAAGCCGCTCTGGCTCTTGGTATTTTAGACTGTATTATGGAGGTAACAAAATGACAGACATCAATTTAGATCAGATGAGACAGGATATAGACAATATAGATGAAAAGCTGACCGACCTGTTCAAAGAAAGAATGGAAAAATCCCTGGAAATCGCCAAGTATAAGAAAGACCACAAAGTACCCGTCTTCTCTGACAAGCGCGAGAAAGAAATTTTGCATAAAGTATCCGAACAGATCGGTGAACCTTTCGACGGATATGCACGGCTGCTGTTCAATACGATTTTTGACGCCAGCCGTTCCTGCCAGAACAACTATATGGCTAAGAGATCCGACCTGGCTGACCGCATCGAAGAAGCACTGAAAGAAACACCGAACCTCTTCCCGAAAAAGGCAGTCGTTGCCTGCCAGGGCGTTGCAGGATCCTACTCTCAGGCTGCCTGCGAGAAACTCTTTGAAGTGCCGAGCATCATGTATTTCAACAGCTTTGAGGGCGTATTCAATGCTGTTGAAAAAGGCCTTTGCCAGTACGGGATCCTGCCCATTGAAAACAGCTCTTACGGTTCCGTCGGTGCCGTTTACGACCTGATGCAGAACTACAACTTCCATATCGCCAAAGGCATCCGTCTGCGCATCAGCCATAATCTGATGGCAAAGCCGGGAACTGCCCTCTCCGATGTCAAGGAGATCTTCTCCCACGAACAGGCGCTCGGACAGTGTGGCGACTTCCTGAAAGAACTGAAGGATGTGAAAGTGACTGTCGTTGAAAACACGGCCATTGCTGCAAAGATGGTTGCGGAAAGCGATCGCGAGGATGTGGCTGCTATCTGCTCCAAGGAATGCGCTGACCTTTATGGCCTGGACGTGCTGAAAAAGCAGATCCAGCTTTCTGACAACAACTACACTCGCTTCATCTGCATTTCCAAGAAGATGGAGATCTATCCGGGTTCCAATAAGATCAGCCTGATCCTTTCCCTGCCCCACACACCGAGATCCCTGTATCTGGCTATTTCCAAGTTCGCAGCGCTGGGCATCAATCTGACCAAGCTGGAATCCCGTCCGATCCCAGGCAGCGATTTCGAATTCATGTTTTACTTTGATCTGGATGCATCGGTCTACTCGCCTGAACTGATCAATCTTCTCTCCGAAATGGAAAGCCAGCCGGAGACATTCGTATTCCTCGGCTGTTACACGGAGGTCATCTAAATGACGAACGAGAAATACGGACTCATCGGCAAGACTCTGGTTCACAGTTATTCCAAAGAGATCCACGAGGCTCTGGGACGATATCAATATCAGCTTTTCAGCCTCGCCGAAGATGAGATGCCCGACTTTATCAATGCCCGCGATTTTCGCGGGCTCAACGTTACCATTCCTTATAAGAAGGATGTGATCCCTCTTTGCGATGAAGTCACGGATCTGGCTCGCGGGATCGGGGCTGTAAATACTTTGTTCTGGAAAAACGCTTCAGGGGCCGGAGCCTCGGAAAGTATCAGCCAGGAAAATAAGATCCTGGTGGGTCACAACACGGATTATGAAGGATTCCTGTACGCGGCATCGCGTGCAGGAATCGACTTTGAAGGCAAGGGCGTTCTGATCCTGGGCACCGGCGGGACATCCCTGATGGCCCGCCGGGCTGCGGCGGATCAGAACGCCGCAAAGATCTATATCGCTTCCCGCCACCCGGAAACGGATCCGCCATCCGGCTCTGAAATCCAGGATGCCGGGATCCTCAGCACCGTATCCTACGACCAGCTGCCGGAAATCGCAGATTCTATCGACGTGATCGTCAATACCACACCGGTAGGGACTTTCCCGAACAACATGCAGCAGGTGATCCGCCTAAAGGATTTTCCCGGCTGCCAGGCTGTCATCGATGTGATCTACAACCCGTTTAAAACAGCTCTTCTACTGGAAGCCGAAAAGCTGGGGCTCAAATACACCAATGGTCTTCCTATGCTGGTGGCACAGGCCACCGCAGCAGCCGGATACTTTTTAGGAACGCCGGGAGCTTTTCAGAAAGAAAATCAGCGTATCATCAAATCCATGAAGCAGCAGATGGGCAACATCGTCCTCATCGGCATGCCGGGAACCGGAAAGTCTCTCATCGGGAAGCTTCTGGCAGAACTGACCGGGAAAACTTTGCAGGATACAGACGCCAAGATCGAAGAAGAAGCCAAAATGACTACCCCTGAAATCTTCGAAAAGGAAGGCGAAGCGGGGTTCCGCGACCGGGAATCAGCAATCTGCAAAAAACTTGGCAAAGAACGAAACCTGATCATCGCCACCGGCGGCGGAGCGATCCTGCGACCTGAAAACATAGCCGCCCTTCGACAAAACGGAACACTGGTGCATATCACCCGTTCCATTGATAAGCTGCCGACCCGCGGCAGACCGCTTTCCAAAAATATCGAAGCACTAAAAAAAATGGAAGCTCAGCGCATGCCCCTTTACAAATCAGCAGCCGATATCACCTTCCGCAACAACTATACCTGCTCCCGCAAAAAGCTGCGCGAACGGGTAAACACATATATTCTGGAGAAATTGTAACACTAAATCCCCAGAGATATGCTATAATGATCATGATCGCCGGATCTTTGCTCCTACATAGATCCGGCTGGTTATATATTGCAAAGCAAAGCGGTTCCGCGGCTTCCGGTCTTTCCGGCAGTCAGCCGGAACTGTTTTGTTTTTTGGCGGCGTATGGTATAATCCGAGTATTACAACCCATCACAAGGAGGTTTCCAATGACAACAAACAACATCCGGCGATCCTGTGTTGACTGCGCCTCTACAGGATGCGATCACTGCTCTTTTGAGGAGGCTTTTTCTGCAGAATCCAGCGCGTTCCCTGCCTTCTGCAAAACCAGAGATCTGGATCCCGCTATCCTGGAAGAAGCTATGGCTCTTTATACGGAAAATGAAGAAAACAACCGCGTTACCCGCATGTCCGCCCAGGTAGAATACGAGAATTACTGCAAAATGACCCGCGTCGAAGAAATAGCAGAATTTGCAAAGAAAATGGGCTTCAAAAAACTGGGCATCGCCACCTGTGTCGGGCTGATCACAGAAGCTCGTGCCGCAGCCGCTATATTCCGGAGCCACGGATTTGAAGTCGCTGGCTTTGGCTGCAAAGTCGGCGCCCAGCGAAAAACTTCTGTGGGCATCGACGCCGCCTGCGAAGAGGTCGGTATGAATATGTGCAATCCGATCCTTCAGGCAAAACTTTTGAACGCCGAAAAAACCCAGCTCAACGTAGTTGTCGGCCTTTGCGTAGGTCACGACAGCCTGTTTTACAAGTATGCGGATGCTTTGTGCACCACTTTGGTGACGAAAGACCGCGTGCTGGGGCACAACCCGGTCGCCGCACTTTATCAGATCAAAACCTATTATGCAAAACTTTTGCAGGAGGATCATGGGGATCCGGAGAGTGAGAAAATGCGCTAATGTGTCTGAATACACCGGATCCGGCACAGGTCATATCCATTCTGCTCCGAAAGAGCCAGCTGCTATAACAACTCCTGCGACTAAAAAACGAAAGGAATTTTACTTTTATGAAATTACTCTATTTAGACTGCGGCATGGGTGCCGCAGGGGATATGCTGGGAGCCGCCCTGGCAGAACTCCTGCCAGATGATACACGCGATGCTTTTGCCTCGGAGCTCAATGCCGCCGGGATCCCCGGTGTTCACGTTTCCCTGGATCCATCCGTAAAATGCGGTATCACTGGGACCCACCTGACCGTTACCGTAAACGGCACAGAGGAGAAAGAAGGTGGACACAGTCACCACGACCACCAGCATGACCACGCTCATGACCACAGTCACTCCCATGACCATCACCATGACCACTCTCATGAGCACAGCCACTCCCACGACCATCATCACGATCACTCCCACCGTAGCCTCCACGATATCCATCATATCATCGACGACCTGAAACTTCCAGAAGCCGTTCGCACCGATATCCTGGCGGTCTATCGCCTCATCGCGGAAGCTGAAAGCAAAGCCCACGACAAACCGGTAAGCGAGATCCACTTCCATGAAGTAGGCACCATGGATGCTATCGCCGATATCGCCTCCGTCTGTCTGCTTCTCCACAAGCTGGCACCGGATCAGATCATCGCGTCCCCCATCCACGTTGGAAGCGGTCAAGTCAAGTGTGCTCATGGGATCCTGCCGGTGCCTGCACCGGCTACCGCCTATATCCTAAAAGACATACCGATTTACAGCGGCAGCATCCAGGGAGAGCTTTGCACTCCTACGGGAGCTGCCCTGCTGAAACACTTCGTCACACGCTTTGATCAGATGCCGTTAATGACGCCGGCGTCCACCGGCTATGGCATGGGAACAAAAGACTTTCCGGCAGCCAACTGCGTGCGCGCGATCCTCGGCGAGAGCTTTGCAGAAAACCAGCCTGCGATCCTCGGCGAGAGCTTTGCAGAAAACCAGCCTGAACAGCCTGCATGTATCCCAGCAGCTCCGGCATCCACAGCAACCCCGGCACCCGCAGCAGCTCCAGCATCCACAGCAACCCCGGCATCCGCAGCAGCTCCAGCATCCGAAGAAGCCGCCATCACAGAAACCATCTGCGAACTCTCATGCAACGTGGACGACATGACCGGCGAAGACATCGCCTTTGCCATAGAAACCTTCCTGCAAAACGGTGCACTGGACGCTTTCACCGTCCCATGCACCATGAAAAAAGGCCGCCCGGGAGTGCTGGTCACGGTCCTTTGCAAGGACCCTGACCAGAAGCAAATGACCAGACTGATCCTGCAGCATACCACCACCCTGGGTGTGCGCAGCGCGATAAAAAAGCGCTGGGTCCTGTCACGCACTGAATCGGAGACCGTGATCCCGGATGACATGCTGGCAAACGTCACTGCCCCGAACATGCCGGCAGGATCAAAGACTCAGGAGCTAAAAGCAACCGGCAATGACTGCACGATCCGCAGCAAAACATCCACCGGCTTTGGCATAACCCGCAACAAATATGAGCATGACGACCTGGAGAAAATCGCTCGCACCTATGGGCTTACCCTGGCGCAGGTACGGGCCCTGCTTGCCGACCTGCATCAGCCACAATAGCTCTACAGGTACTCGTTTGAGGAATAGACCCCTCTCTCAAAAGGCTGTATAATAGTGCCAAGAAGAGTTTTCAGTTTATTCCGAAAGGAGAGGAGCCATGAAAAAAATATTAATTGTTTTACTGGCCATGGTATTTGCATTTTCACTTGCAGCCTGTGGCGGCGGTGGCGACAAGGACGGCGATAGCGGGAAAGACAAGAAAGCAGAACGCGTCACAACAGCGAGCGGAGCTATTTCTGTAGAAGCTCTGGATATGCCTGACTATATCACTAAGGCGGAAGACGACGATGAAGATATTCTTATGGCAAAGGAAGGTGAAGGATACGGTGTCGGTGATTATGTACTGATCAGCGGCATTTCCAAGGACGATGAGACAAGCCTGAGCTATCCTTCTTATGTAAAGGGACAGGAATATACGCTCGATATGCTTCTGTCAGACTTCCAGAACAAAAACCCGTACAAGACTTATACCAAAACCAAGATCGGTGATCAGGAATACGTTCTCTTAGACGAGGATTCTGACCGATACTATTACACGGTGACCAACAATTATCCTGTTCTCATTCAGGTGATCGGCGAATCCATGCAGGATAACGAAGCCGTAACAAAGTCACTGGAATCGATCCAGTATAATTACTAAAACCCTCTTGTTTACGATTACTGCAACCATACGAAGTTAGACCCGATGGCGTTGTGGTGTGCTCCTCTTGATGGAAGCACACCATTGTTCAAACGCTTTCGGGTCTTTTTCTGTATGTGCGTTTTGATCTGTTCCAAAATATCGGGAAGACTATTCATGAAATGGGACCTCATCCATACAATATATCCTCTCACAGAATACAATGTCCTGCATCTACTTTCCTTTAGGTGATAACAGCAAGGAACTGATCGATTTTTCCTCATCAGGTGTATTTATCAAGTGAAATTTTCATGGACTTGACCATATCCGTCAGGATTTTTACCTCCTGAACGCCGCATGTATCTAAAACGGCTAATATATCTGCATACTGATCTCTGCGAGCCGGTGTGGATACCGACAGCAAATCGTCTGCACTGATGTCAAGAGCCCTTGTAATATCTACAAAAACCTGAAGACTCAGTTTCGTATTGCCCGTTTCGATATGACTCATGTGGGTAACTGAAATCCCGATTTTTTCTGCCAGCTGCTCCTGGGACATCCCATGAACCTTGCGATATTTCCGTATTTGTTGACCAAGTTGATAATAATCCATATTTACCGCCCATACAGTTTATTTTTACTTGTATTCTATAGGTGCTAAGTATATAATAAAATAAACTACATGGGCTATTTTATGCCTATAGAGTTAATATCATTCGCAAAATCAAGAGCATGAATGGAAGGAGAAAATAATGAGCAAGATCATTAAACTGGAAGGAACAGAAGTTTACATAGGAATGGATGATCAGAAAATCGTGAAAGCACCGATCAGCGCCGTGAATTATCCTAATCCGCAGGTAGGCGATGAAATTCGTATTTTTAAAGACGGGGATACTACGATCATTGCGCGCGCTGCCGCTGCCGCGCCGGCAGTGCCGCAGCCACAGCCGCAGAATGTAAACGTCAACGTTGGAAATGTATATGTAGCAAAAGAAAAGCATATGAATAAACACGTCTTTGCATGGGTAGGGAATTTTCTCTTTGGCGCGTTTGGTGTCGATCGCTTTATGAGAGGTCAGGCAGGTCTTGGGATCTTGAAACTTATCACTCTCGGCGGCTGTGGTTTGTGGACACTGATCGATTTCATCATCGCCCTCACAAAAGTATACGGCGGAGCATTCGGCCACGAAGACGAAGTGGTGTTCATCAACGGGAAATACGCACGATAGCCCTTTGCAGCTGCAGAGCCGATATCACATTCAAGAGACTACCGTATCAAACTTTTACAAAGCACATACGGAAGTCTCTTTTATTATCTCCAGATCCCTCTTGCTTTTCTCACGCGACTGCGTTATAATGAATCCGACATATGTCGTAAACTATTCATGTGGAAAGGAGATACTCATGGCACGGCCAAAACGATGCAGACGCATCTGCACTGAACCGGATTTTGATGCTTTTGCACCCGCTGGGATACCCTGCGCAGAAACCGTAACGCTGACACTGGAAGAATACGAAACGATCCGCCTCATCGATCTGGAAAACTGCACTCATCAGCAGTGTGCACAACAGATGGATATCTCCCGCACAACAGTAACGGAACTTTATGAAAAGGCAAGATACAAGATCGCAGACAGTCTTATCGGCGGGAAAAGGCTGGTGATTTCCGGTGGAGATTACCGCCTTTGCGATGGCTCTGCTGCGTTCTGCTGTCATAAAAGATGCCGGGAAAACCCTGCTGATAACGGCAGCAGCGATACCTTGCTGGCTTTGCAATCGAAAGGAGAAAGCACAATGCGTATTGCAGTAACTTATGAAAACGGAGCTGTTTTTCAGCATTTTGGACACACTGAGGAATTCAAAATCTATGACATTGAAGATGGTAAGATACTCAAATCAGAAATAGTAGATACTCAAGGACAGGGACATGGTGCACTGGCTGACTTCCTCTCTTCTGCAAAGGTGGATGCACTTATCTGCGGAGGGATCGGCGGCGGCGCACAGCAGGCACTGAAGAACGCTGCTATCGAACTGTACGGCGGTGTACGCGGCATGGCTGATGATGCCGTGGAAGCTTTACTGGACGGCAAACTGGTACCGATCGAAAATCCGACTTGTGCCGGTCACGATCATGGCCACGGCGAAGGCCACTCCTGCGGGAATCATGGAGAAGGCCACTCCTGTGGAAATCATGGAAACGGCCATGAACATACTTGCGGCGGCAACTGCGGCGATCAGTAGGCACCATGAATCCGTTAACGGGAATTTTTTCTAATGTGCAGAATTCCCGGTTTTTAGTGGCAAAAACAGAAAACTATTTAAATGCAGCTCTGGTGACGCCAGAGCTTTGCATAAAAATCTGATATAACCACAAATGCTGTATGTTTATGCAGCATTTTTCTTTTGCGAGAAGAATTTCGAGTCATTTTCACTAGTGCTGCCTTTCCCGGCCTTTTGTGGCTCTAGGTTTTGATCGAGGGGTCTGAAAAAAAGCTGAGAATCTGAGTTTTTTCAGAAAGACTTTCTGTTTTTGAGGCTTTTACGATTAAGATCAGCAGAAAATCTTGCCGGGAAAATTCCTTACTGCCTGCTCTACATGCAGTATGTATATGCAGCCATAGCCTGTTTCATATCTCCTCCTTGCCGTCCCTGTCAAGGGGCACAAGGGGCACTAATATACTTCGGCAGCTAACGATCAAATGCAAAAGCTGAGCTCAAGGGGCGTAGCACACAATCAAATTGCCCCTGGCTCAGCTTTTTTATTTCCTATATTATGCGTCCTTTTCTTCGAACTCAAATTCCTCCAGTACCAGCGTGCCTTCTGCATACTCTTTCCGCCAGCGTGCACTGGCTCGCTCTATCCGCTTGCTTCCGATCATACGCGGATCAAACCCCGCCTCTCTGAAAATTTCAGTTGGCTTTTTGCCCGAAAGATATTCCCTCATAAAATGATGTTTAAACTCCCGCGAATACGTGATTCGATCAGGTCCAGATCTTATTACATACGGATTTCGTTCCAGTTCCATAATGGCTTCCTGCGTTAGTCTCATGGAAAACCTCCTTTGTCCGTCAGCAGTAATTTTTAAAATAATATCATACGCTTCATCCATTAACAACCCCCCATAGTACAAAAAGCAAATTAGCGACGTAAAATGACAAAAAACATTGGAAAATAGCCCCTCGAACCTTGTGATGAGCGACAAATGACGGCACAGAAATCATCATGTATAGCAGCAAAAAAACAGATCCGCTTCACCACATCGCTGTGATAATTATGGCCTGGTTTACATAATTTTTGCTAAATCTTCGTTTCCGAAAAAATCCGATGCAAATCGAGAATCCATCCCCATCCCAAGCCACAACTATATGATCTAATTCTCTATCTTACGACTTTTCTTAGCATCTTAGAGAAAACAGTCACCCTATAGACCATTTGCTCTCTAGTCTATTAAAGTGATCTTCTTGTTTTTAATAAATTTTTCTTCTATATGAAGAATTCATTACCCGTATCCTCGGTTCACTGACTTTAAATTCTTGAAAATCACCTGAAAAACTTCAATTCAAAGATTTTGGTAGCCTTCGCGAGACCTTGGTAGCCTTCGCAAAATTTCAGATCGCTTTCGCCGGGTTTCTTCATTATTTTGGGAATTCTCCCGTCAGTGCCAGCTATAAATCAAGGGTTCCGGCGAAGCTACCGCTTCACGTCCGTAAAACTGTTGCGGCATTCTGCACAAAATAAAAAAGCGCCTCACAGGAGACGGTCATGTTGATATAATGTGTGTAAAATAAATAAGCCACAGGCTCATCCTTTAGGCATAATGATAATAACCACAAAACCATAAACCTAGAGGAGGATGAAACCGTGGCTCAAATTAATATTACACTAAATCAAGATGAAATTCTACAGTTAATGGCAACAGATCGTGAGGGTGCATTTAAAAAGCTTTTGCAGGAATCGTTGAATTCTTTTCTGCAAGCCGAATCAACAGAACAGTTGAATGCCGATCCATACGAACGGACGGAAGGACGGACCGATTCCAGAAACGGGTTTCGTGAACGCAATTTGAATACGAGAATCGGAACTATCGTTTTAAAAGTGCCACGTCATCGAAACAGTTCTTTTGAAACTACGATATTTGATGAGTATACTCGTTCAGAGGTCGCACTGGTAGCTTCTATGATGGAAATGGTAGTCAATGGTGTTTCGACCGCTAAACTCAGCAAAGTAGTTGAAACTCTTTGTGGAACCAGTTTTTCCAAAAGTACGGTCTCAAATATTTGCAAAGAACTTAGCAAAAGAGTCAATGAATTCCTGACCAGTTCCATTACTGGAGAATATCCTTTCATTACAGTCGATGCAACATACTTTAAAGTCCGTGAGGATCGTAAGATCATCTCGAAAGCACTGATGGTTGCTTATGCAGTCAATAACGCAGGGATCCGTGAAGTTGTAGGTTTTGGAGTATATAAAAATGAATCCTAGGAAATCTGGAAAGACTTTTTCCTAACTTTAAAAAATCGAGGGCTATCCGGTGTGAAAATGATCACATCAGATGCACACGAAGGTATCCAATATGCGATTTCGCATGTATTTCCAGAAGTTCCATGGCAACACTGCCAGGTGCACTTTTCCAGAAATACCATTGATAAAGTTCCGAAAAGATACCAGGAAGGACTTCGCACAGAATTACGGGAGATGTTTGCTTGTGAAACACTTGAAAAAGCCCGGGATCGTCGAGACGAGATCTTGAATGATTACAGGGAAGTGGCTGAAAATGCAATGGAATGTTTAGAAAAAGGATTTGATCGTGCGATGACAGTAATGATCTTTTCTCAAACCACTCGAAAAGCGTTGCGCTCTTCTAATCATATTGAACGCCTGAACCGGGAGTTAAAACGCAGATCCAACGTGATCGGGATTTTTCCTAACAGTGAATCATTGCTGAGACTTATGGGATCTGTGATCCTGGAGAGAAACGATGTTTTAAAAGAACGTGCACAAAGGCTTTTCTATCAGCCGACCTACAGGGAAATCATGCATAAATCAGATGAACTGCGAAAAATCGCAATGGAACAAAGACAGATGCTGGCAGCTTGACTGATTATCACCTAAAGGTTTTTACACACAAATTTACACTTGACTCCGTGAAACTCCCGCCCCATTGACATTCCCGTCAAGAAACCCTATTATACTTAGGTAACTAAGTATTTGCACGGAGGTCATCATGAACTCATCCCCTATTTACCGCCAGATCAATATCCTGGCCAACCGCCAGCGCAGGCATTTCGACCGGCTGACGGCGGAGGCGCCATTCAGCGGAGCTCAGGGGCGAGTCCTGCATTATCTGCTGGACCACCCGGATGAAGAAATCTTTCAGAAGGACATCGAAGAAGAATTCGGGCTGCGCCCTTCCACCGCGACCACCCTGTTGCAGAGCATGGAGCGCAAGGGACTCCTGCGCCGGGAACCATCCGAAAAAGACGCCCGGTATAAGAAGCTGACCCTGACGCCAGAGGCCGAAAAACACCGGGGAGCGCTCTTTGCAGAAATGAGCCAGCTGACCGAAAAGCTGGCCGGCAGCGCCGTACTCATCGCCATCGGGATCTTCTTTTACGTGCCGATGGATCTGGTGCCGCTAGCCGGCGAGGGCGCCATGCTGGCCATCTCCAAAGTCACAAGAAAACCGTTTTCCACCATCAAGCTGATCTTCGACATCAGCATGGTCGTCATCTCGCTGATCACTTGCCTGGTGCTGATCCACTCGCTGGGGAGCGTGGGCCTGGGGACGGTCATCGCCGCGATCCTGGTGGGCGTGAGCCTGAAAGTCATCACCCGCTTCTTCGGCCCGGCCCGCGACCGCGTATTCCGCATCCATACGAAGGCTGCCCCTGCTTCTTCTGCAAAGGCCCCTGCCCTGCCGCAGCTTATGAAAAAGGATGTCTACACAGTCAACGGTGACGCCAGCCTGACCGCCGTGCTGGATCTGCTGACGGAAAAAGGCATCAGCGGCGTTCCCGTGGTCGATGGCGACCAGTCGCTGATCGGATTTATCTCCGACGGAGATATTCTTCGGTTTCTCGCCGCCGAGCATCCCCTCTACGTCAATCCTTCGTCCCTTATGACCATGGATTTTGACGAAAAACTGCAGGAGCTGATGCACTGCAAAGTCCGGGACGTCGCCCGCAAATCCGTCATCACGGTAAACCTGTCGGACGATCTGGGAACCGTCTGCCACGTGCTTTCCGATCATCATATCAAGAAAGCGCCGGTCCTGGATGACGGCGATATGGTGGGGGTCATCAACGCCAGCAATATCACCAAGTACGCATTCCGGAGGCTGGAGGGGATCCGCTAGGGCCTACCGAATCCCCATCATCGACCGGCTATCCAAAATTTCAAAGTCCGCAAAGAAAAAAGCTGAGCACAGGGCGCGACACACAGTTAAATTGCCCCAGCTCAGCTTTTTCATTTCGTTTTATGCGTTTTTCTTCAGAGTATCGGACTCCAGTACGAGAGTCCCTGCTTCGTATTCCTTCCGCCAGCGAGCACTGGCACGTTCAATGCGCTTCGCGCCTATCATACGAGGGTCAAATCCCGCAGCTCTAAAAATTTCTGTCGGTTTCTTCCCTGCGAGATATTCGCACATAAAATGATGCTTGAATTCCCGAGAGTAGGTGATCCGATCCGGGCCAGATCTTAGGACATATGGATTCCGTTCCAGTTCCGTAATGGCTTCTTTTATCAATCTCATGGAAACTCTCCTTTACTTTATTGCTTTTCACGATAGTAACATGACCCCCGAACAGGGACAACCCTTCTGGCGCGAAACACAAAATTGCGACGTGAAACGACATAAAAAAGGACCATACCACCAGATATGATCCTTTTTCTTGGATATTGAAAACTTTTTATGCTTTGCGTCTTCTAAACACGACTGTCCCTGCAATGCCCAGTATGCTTGCTGCCAGCAGTGTGATCCACAGTTCCATGTGGGAGGAATCGCCTGTCGCCACAGCATTGTCATCGGAGCCGCCCTGATCTGAGCTTCCCGGCTGCGTTGGCGTTACGCTGTCTTTTGCAAAGACAGCTGTCAAGGTCTGCGTTTGCGTCACCTGGAAAGTGTAGGAAGCATCCTTGCTCACTGCCACTCCCTGCTCATCTTCCCACTGTACGAAGTGGTAGCCTTTATTCGCTTCGGCTTTTACCGTAGCCGTAGAAGTCATATTATAGGAGCCTGCGCCGTTCCGCCCTCAGCCGGAGAAGCCTTGAGGCTGATCTCGCACTGCTCTTTCGGAGCTCTGAGGATGAAGTGGCTGGCTATATTACCCTCTTTATCTACTACAGTCAGCCAGTGATCGGCAGCATTTGGCGATGGGCCTTTATTCTGGAAGCTTCCGCCTGCCGGTTCTGCGATATAGTTATTCACTTCTCCCAGATCATTTGGTGTGAAGTGCCCATAGTTCTCCATCGGAAGATATGATTTAACCACAGAAGTCTCATCCATAGCGATCTTTTCTACCCGGAACTGGCTATTAAAATTTTGACTTTTATTCACTGTCAACTGACTGCCTACCAGATCGATCCCACCATCTGGCATCCAGGACAAATGATGCAATGTGATGTTACTATTATGTAGCGACAGGATACTTTGAAAATTTACAGTTTGATTACTAATCATTCCGTCTGTCATTGTCAAATCTTCAAATACTAATGGTCCGTTCACTTCGATTTCACCCTGGAAAACAGCACCGTCTTCCCCTTTTACAGTAAGTGTTACCGCATCTAAACCACCTTGAATCGTCTTAACACTGCAATTCCCCTTCACATTGATCGTGCATTCCGCATTGGGCAGATTGATATTCCCCATTACCGTCAGATCCTGCATCGTCAAGGTATTCGTGGATGCATCCCAGGTATAGCCGTCATCCGCCAGCGTTGTACCGTTCTTCAGATTCAGATCTCCGTTCACCGTGTGTCCGCCGGTCGCAAAAGCCGCCGCCGGCACCAGAAGCATGAGCAGAAGCAGACTCGTCAGCACCGCCGCAAATCGTTTTTTCATAGTGTTCTCCTTTAATGATATAAAGCGATTAAGTAAACATAGTTTGTTCTATTATACCACAGTTTTCTGACAAATCCCACCCTACAGCAGCACAAAAAGCAAAAAAACGACGTGAAACGACACCCGCCTATCCGCTGGTGCTACTCCATAAAAAAGGAACCTTATCCTTTTGGATACGATCCCTTTAATTATCGCTTCATTATATTTTATTGCATCCTTATGCTTTCCGTCTCCTGTACAGCATCCCTGCGGCGCCTCCTGCCGCCAGCAGTGCCAGAATTCCATAGAGTACGACGTTGCTGTCATCACCGGTCTCGGCGGATTTGTCCGCATTGTCCTTTGCAGGAGCTGCTGCAGCCTCACCCGTCCCCGGATCCTCTGCGCCCGTTGCCGGGATCACTTCCGGCTTTTCGATCTGCTGCATGCCGTTTTCATCTGCAAAGAGCAGCCCGCAGTTTTCGCATTTCCAGTAGGCTTTCTGACCGTCTTCCGTGCGGGTGGCAGGCCGTTCCGCCACCGCTTTTAGGATATGTTTGCCATAGTAGTCTTTGCAGATACTAGCTTTTACTGCCTGCGTGGAAACCCCTTCCACGTCAACTGCTTCAGCATTAAATTCTCCACAGACTGCATCCAGGCCTGCGTTTTTTTCAATGTCAAAGGAGGACGATTCGATTGCACCATACGCCCATATTACAGCCCCTCCAGCAAATCCTCCGGCTTTATATTGTGAAGAAGCCACTGTTACGGTTCCTGCCGCATGACTGCTGGAAATCGTGCTATTCTGGATGTATCCTGCAAAACCGCCTGCACGTGGTTCGACATCATTTACCGTGCTCTCCACATCACCGAAAGCCGCACAGTTACTGATTGTTCCAAAATCTTGAATCGACCCGACAAAACCGCCTGCAGTATTGCCGCTCGCAGTCACTTTGCCGAATGCAGCGCAGCGATTTACCTGGCTCTTTTCCGTCAGATATCCTGCGAAACCTCCAACCAGTTCTGTTCCGCTAACATCTCCTAATGCAGTACAATTTCTATAGGTTCCTAAACCATCCTGCCCGACAAAACCTCCTGTCGAGTCGGAACCTGTCACTTTTACGTCCGCCGTACAGTTTTCATAAACTCCTCGATCATTATATCCGACCAGTCCTCCAGTATAACTGCCTTTGCTTTCCACGGTGCCACTGACCGAACAATCTTTTATATTGATTGCCTTACTGGAGCTATTCGTTGCTGCTCCCATCAGAATGCCTGTTTTTCCATAATCATGAGAACTATTTGTCGCTTTTTTTACATAAGCATCTTTAACGGTAAGATTCTTGATCTCATATCCGTAGACGATCCCGAAGAGTCCCCCGCAAAATCCAAGTTGACTTTCATCCACATACAGGCCCGTGATCGTCTTGCCGTTTCCATCAAAATACCCGGAAAAGTTATAATGCCCCAGCGATAAGTCCCCTGAGCCGATGGGGATCCAGCGATGAGCCGACAGATTTAGATCCGCCGTCAGCTTGAAGTGCTCCCCGCTGTGCTTCTTACTCTCATCTCCTGAATTGATATCTGCCGCCAGCTTTGCCATCTGCTGCGGCGTTGCGATCTGATACGGGTCTTCTGCCGTTCCGCTTCCTCCTGCAAAGGCCGCTGCCGCATGATCCGTCCAGATTCCCGGCGGTTCCACAGGCGTCGTCTTTGCATTATCTGCATACGCTGCCGCCGGCATAAACGCCATGCACAGCA
>ERZ857965.1457-NODE-1457-length-23851-cov-3.266389_pt1 | contig 23851 bp, 25 predicted proteins | sample MGYA00519758_ERZ857965 | MGnify/ENA primary metagenome ERZ857965 (study PRJEB31778, sample SAMEA3449381) | human gut metagenome | biome: human gut; feature: human-associated habitat; material: faeces | place: United Kingdom | collected 2010/2012 ... | reverse complement strand
CATGAAAAAAGCCCGTAAATACGGGCTTTTTGAGGCGAGCATCCATTTAGTCTCACCAATATGTGTTGCGACTATGAAATAGATGATGCTGTTTTTTAGAATTTTTGTTTCAAACATCATTCCTCTTTTCAAAATAACAGTAAGATTATTTATCATCTCAGCATTTTTGCTGCCAATAAATTCAGATGAAAATATTGAATCGTCCGACAATATTTTTGCCGTTATCGCATCTTGCCTATCTTTACCGATATAGGCTAAAATATCGCAAATCCTTACTACACAGCCCTCCAAAGTTGACGGAACAAGTTTTTTTATTGCCTCTCCGCCCTCAGTATAACAAAGCTCAACATTATTGTCATATTGCTCAAATGTCAGACCCTTTTGGGGGCGATATTCATTAAGCTCAAATTCACCATTGTGGCACAGTATCCCGTCTAGTGTCTGTAAACTTATATTTCGCCTGTACAAAATATCAAGAACACGTATACTGTGAACATTATGATTAAAATGCCGTCCGGTTTCTTTCTGCAAAAGCTCGCTGAGATAACGTTCTCCTGCGTGGCCAAAAGGTGTGTGTCCAACATCGTGTCCAAGTGCGATAGATTCTATCAGATCAAGATTAAGGCCAAGCATTCTTCCAATATTTCTGCTTATCCGTGACACAAGCTGAACGTGCAGGCCTCGTCTAGTGATATCATCATTGTTGTAGAATGAAAATACCTGCGTTTTATCATTATATCTGTTGTACAAAGGCAAATGAAGAATTTTCTCTATATCACGTCCAAAAGACGGACGAAGTACGCTATTTTTGTCCTTTTCCATATTTCTTCGCACAGCATTTTCGTCCATAAATCTGTATGAACTCAATATTCCCTTTGATATATTTTCCTTTATCTGTTTCTCAACAGAACTATCAAGCTGATGATATTTTAACGACATATTTTACCTCCCTTAGATTATTAAGTTTATACCAAATTGCACAGCGTAACAAGATAAAAAGTTTAATATTGTCTGATTATAACATAATGCAACGCCACACAAATAAAGTCTGACGGTGTTGTGCAGTATCACCTTATAGTTTTTACACTGTCGTCGTACCATTTTACTAATGTTGTAATTTCTAAGAGCGATTTCTACCATCTCCGGAACCTACATTCATCGTATCAATAATAAGTGGAATACGTTTTATAGTCTGTTCCACTATAGACCTTAGCAATGGTCTTTGCTTTGTTTCTACCACGGCTTATATTGGAATAAGATTGTTCAAAAACTGCGTAAAAGTAAACTTTGTAGTGCCTCTGCCGTTTATTGAACTCCAGGTAAAACCGCTTTTCTTTTGAAATTCCTGTGTTATAGTTATTTTGTTCGTAATACCTAACTATCCTGTAACAACACTTCTGCATTTTAGCATTGTAACCTAAACTGCCAAAGCTGTGCTGACATTGCTTGTGTATTTGTCATATGTAGAAATATCAGCGGCAAACACACTTTTTGAAAAAACTCCTTTTGAAAATCTACTATTAAACTCTGTATTACCCGTTTCAATAATACATAACAACACTGGAGGCGTATTTCTGACATTTTTTTAGATTACTACTTATCATTCTACCTTTTGCACAAATTCAATTGTAATTCTTAGTCTATTTTTACTAACATTTGAGTTTATCATAATAATATACTCACTATTATTCCATATGTAATAATTAAATCTACGATTATCTGTGAACGATATGCTTTCTTTTTCTGTAATATCTTTGAACGTTATCTCAGCACTTTCCGTTTTTAATCTTATATTAAACATATCTTTTGTTCATTATTGAGAAATTCCAAGTATATAATATGCCTTTAAAGATCGGATCTGTCATTGAAAATTATACTGTAGTCACTAAGATTATAATATATTTCATAAAACTCATTGATCGTATTGGAATATGAATTGTCAGATATATCTGCCGTTACGTCAGAATGATCTGAGAATATATTCATTAAAAACTTTCTTGAATGCACGTTTCTATGCATCCACACTCACCACAATCGAAAATGAAACAATCAGTACCACATCGATTATGGACGCCATTCGTCTTGAGGTAGTGCTGATAAATTTGTGATAAGGTTGTCTTTGCCTTTTTATCAATTTATCCATATTTTTTATTAAATTCATCAGAAGAAATATTGTCACACCCGTGTTTTGAAATCGTTTCAGCACATTCTTCGTCTAATGTATCAGCAATAGCGTCGAGAATTTATTATTCAATAATCTCGCATTCCTCAAAATATATATTTTTTAACATTCTGACTCTGGAAATTCTTTAATAGACATTTGTATTTGATATATCAAGCAAATCCGAAATCTCTTTAGCAGATAAATCTTTTGTGTAGTATAAATGAATGACATCCATATAGTCTTGTGGCAGCTTTTTTATAGCCAGCCTTAATATAGCATTATCATTTTCATTATCAATCACGTTGTCAAATTGCTGACAAAGATTCACAGCAAATGGACGATAGAAGCACGCAGAGGGTTCCAACAATATAACGCAATGATGAAATTAAAAGACTGGAACAAAGGTAAACTATTCAAAGGAGTATAACAAAGTCCGTAATTAGAGAAACGAACACCTTAAAAATGCAACTTAGATTATTGGTGCGATTCTGTTGAATGCTCAATATCTGATGTTAATTTGAGAATGCTTGTCAAACTAATTCTTATTCATCAGAAAGAAGATAAGAAACTCGACATAAGATTTGAGACAAACAAAAGTTAAACGATACCGTCAGTGTATTTATCAATTAGAAAGTGCGTTGCGTGAGGATTAACAAAAAAAATGCAGATTCTTTATTCTTATATAATCATATTAAACGACAGACTAACTACATATTACAATGAACCTTAGAATAAAATCTATTTTACTCATCAGATATTGCTACCAAATTTATTATAGTAAAAGAAAAGAGCCCGATAAAATCGAGCCTTTCATGTAATATCGTTATCAAAAAAATTATTTATACGCAAGATAAAAACTTAAAGCCATCAAATATCTAATGTGACATTCTCAAAAAAGTCAACCCTACAATAAATTCGCCTGAACTATAATGGCTCGAATTTCAACAAATGAGTAGATTTAAGGTACGTAGATTATATTAGAATGTGCTTTATCATAAAGATATTCTAAAAACTTCTTTGGATCAATTTTCTTGCTTGAGTAAAGATAGAAAAAACTATAACGCTTGTCTAAAGCTCCTTTGTCCTCTCCCTCTAGTTTTTTATAGGTAGTATAATTTTGAGAAACATTTCCAAATCGTATATATAACTTATCCGCATCTATACGAGCATAAAATGTATTTTTAGCGGGTAATATTACATACGACGTATCCGGGTGATACTCCAACAAAACATTAATAAGATTTTGAACAGTCTCTTTATCCTGCCTTTCATTTAACGAATCATCCAGAAGGATTTTACTATCAATCTGACGCAAATCTGTAATATCATCAACATTATTGAAAAAATTTATCAGCGGTGCCATATATTCAGCTACCTCTGCCGCCTTATCCTCATTAGAATCTAAACAATATAAAAATTCTTCGCTTGATTTCCACACGTGACTTTTTCTTTCATCTCTAGAAAAATATTCTGATACAACAGAATACTCCATGTGAGATTTCATCAAATTCAATATTTCAACATCAGATAATAGCCTAAATTTTCCACCGAAATATTGGTGCCCTTCCTTTGATAATGAAGCCGAAGAAAAAATAAAGTTTATTATTTCATCGGAAGAAAGCACAACGTTATCTGTATTCCGTAGGCCTGAATTCGCTAAGGATATTCCAATCGCTTTGCATAGCAAATATGCTTCATATATTACAACGGGGTGATTTATAATCCATTTTGCTTGAGAGTTCTTCGCAATGACAACATTGTTTAATACGCTCAGAGCTCCTTTTCCAAAAGCCGGATAATATATTCCATCATTGTCAACTATACAAACATTATCCAAAAGTCGCTTGTTATCTAGCACAATACTATCATAACCTGACATCTGCGTATCTCTTGCTATGTAATCCAATTTGTCAACATCAACAGTCGATGAATTAAGCAACCTTATCAAACAGTTTTTTATCCCTAGTTCAAGCCGTTTATCTTCGTCATCAGTTCGTTTGTAGGAATAACAACAACCTATTATAGAACGAACTATAAGATCCAAGTTTAAAGAATTTATATTTTCGCTTTCAAAGAATTTATTATAATCACCAAATTTCCTGCAAGTGATAATGGAACTCATAATTTCATGAGGTGCAGGCGGATTCTTCATTATAAGACTGAAGTAATCCTTCTCAAAAACATGATAAGCCGGATCATCAAGATGAGATTTAATTTCTGCAAGAAGTTCCTTATTAATCTTTGAATTTTTATTGTTAATCTTTTCCTTATAACTAAAAAGATTTTCACACGTGTGAGAAAACGGTGCATGACCTATATCATGCAGCAGGCAGGCCAAAAGGAATGAATATTTATATTTTTTTACTATTTCTGCATCTTTATCATCACAGTTATTCAAAAATCCTTGAATCGCTTTTTGACCTAGATGATAAACGCCAATAGAATGAATAAATCTATCATGTCTTGCAGATGGATATAAAACTCGATAGCTGGTCTGTTCTATCCATTTTAACCTTTGAAATTCTGCCGTATCAATTATTTTCCAAAACGGTTCTTCCAAACGTATGTAACCATGTATAGCATCTTTTATACTTTTTACCTTCAAATTCTATCCTCCAACACTTTTTGTGAAACAGTTTGCATCTCATTTATTACGACCTTTGGTAATCCCATTTTAAAATATCTGCTGAGTTTGTTTGATAATACATATTGGTCATAGGAATCAGTCATACATACATTGATTTCGTTCACAGACTTTACAAAAAAAGGATAGTCCTCTGCGAAATCCAATATATTCATATAGTTTAAACAGGTAAAATAATTAAGATGATTCAAATTTGAACCTAAAAGAGATTCAAACATAAATAACTTATCAACATTAATTCGATCATCTCCCTTTTCCAAAGCCGCAAGGAGAAAGTTCCCGATTATTGATTCGCTACTAATCATTTTACACATAGTTCTATAAGCTCCATTCTTAAAATATCGATATATATATCATAACACTTTTCCATAATAATGTCAACATATTTTTATGTAAATTTTACAATTCCCATGAATTAATCCGTACTAATTTTGATAAAAAGTATGAACAATACGCACAAATTCCATTGTTTGTCATTTCACATTCAATTCTGCCAGAGCACAATTCTCAAATCAATTGCAAATAAAAAACGACAACCTATTGTCGAAAGCTGTCGTTTTTACTGTATAGAGAATACGATATTCATGAGCATCATATGAATCATCGCCTTGAAATCCAGGCTGTGGAAGATGAAACTCTTCAAAGGGAAGTTCTAGAATCTCCGCAACTTCAGATACACCTGATCCCACCTTACCACAAAGGCCTAGAACTATAAATTCCTTTTGCACATTATATAAATGTTCATTAATTTTATATGACGCAGATTCTTTAAAATCAAAAATACTCATAATAACATCTGCCTTTCTATTACAAATAGTAACTATGCAATTAATATACTACAATACTTTTTATCCGCACTTTTCTGCATTCTAACCATCTTCACGAGGAATATATTTCCTAACTTTTGGTAAGACAGCAAGAAAAAGTTACAAATAACAATCTAACTTTTTTAGTATAGATATAACGTCAATTATTAACTTAAATCTATTGAAATAAATTGATCAAGTGAGTAATTATCTCGTTTAAGTTTTGTATGCTTAAGCATACCCTCCAATGTCTGATAACTTAAGTCCATGCCACATATTTCTGTATATTCTTCTTCAAGCAAAGTAGCGACCCTTATTGATTGATAATTGTGTTTAAAACCTCCAAATGACAAATCTCCAGTAAACGATCCAACATTTTTAATTATGTTAAACTTTCCCTGTAGAATGCTATCGAGGGTCCTTTCGCCCTGATGTCCGAAAGGCGTATGACCTATATCGTGACCCAATGCAATAGCCTCAGTTAGATACATATTTAGTCCTAACCCCTCCGCTATTCCACGAGCAATCTGTGAAACAGCTTGAGTATGAGTCATTCTCGTTCTATAATAATCTCCTTTAGAAGCACTAAAGACCTGCGCTTTATCTACCATTCGCCTAAAAGCCTTTGAATGAACTATGCGTTCATAGTCACGCTGAAATTCCCCCCTATGCTGCATTGGTGCACGAAGATTATATGCCCTTTCACAATACTCGTTTCTTTGAGCCAAGACAGCAAGACCATTCTCTGAGTCTATATTTTCATATCTTTGTCCTTTGGATTTTTCTTCAAACGGTTTGTTAATTATAAAATCTATTTGTTTGGCAATTAACTCCGATTCTTCTTTTAGCACATATTCATCTTTTCCAAAGTCATCAGAAAGGCTTAATTCAGACAATTTGCAAATATTCTTGATTGCCGTTCCATAATTGAGTTTTGATTTAATGTTAAATTTTATACTAAATCCCTTATCATTATGAGATATTGTTCCCGTGCCAAGATACGAATAAATAATTTTATCATTGTCGTGTATTAGGGCAATTAAAAAATAACTGCTATCAATACAAGCTTTACTGATTTCTAGCTCATTTTCAGCATTAGAACTCAAATTATAATAATAATTCTTTCTCTCATCAAAAGAGTTTCTAAAATATTCAATAGGTTTGCAACCTTCTTTTAGTTTTATATAAATAATTTTATTGCCCATAAAATCCACCTATTCTTCACTATATTTCCCATTTCAAAAATATAAACGAGCGTGCTGCAATGTATAAACTTTCCACACAAAGATGATTTACAAAATTTGTGAATGTCCTTTAGAAATATGCTCTAATTTTCACCTTTAAACCAAAGATAGAGGTGTTTTGAAACTATAAATAGAGCAATATATCGCATATTCATCTTAGCTTAATTTTATCATAATATGACAACTTAAAATATAAATAGTAAAAATAAGTGCTCATAATGTCAAAATTATGACTTTAAGTCAATAAACTTCCCCTCACAGTCAATATAATCTTTCGCCAACTGCTTCGCCTCAGCCAAACTGTTCTCCAGTATCTCAAAACCCACAGCCGCAGAAAAGTTGTCGATCTCAATACGTTCGGTCTCGTCAGCGAAAACCTGTATCAAAAATCCCTCACAGAGAATATCTCTGCCTTTCTTGTCAACTCTGGGGATATATTTGTCTGGCGTAATTCTCACATAAAAATCCTTGTATCTCATTTGACCACGCTCCTTAAAGTTTCATCTGAAAATCATCATCTTCGTCAAATTCCTCGTCCATATCTTCATCAAAATACTGTTCGCAACCCGACCTTTCAAGTGCCGCCCTCAGATAGCTAGTATCCATATCGTTCGCCTCATATCCCTGATTTATGACGTTGTAATAATAACTGGTCGGCGGCGATATCTGTCCTTTGTTCATCAAGTACGCCATGCACTCTTTCTTTTCTCCGTCTACCTCTATCTCAAACAGCTCCTTGCGGTAAAGATTCGGAAAGCCCTCATATTTGTCAAGACTGTACTCATCTCGTCCGTCTATCTCCCATATGAGTACGGGAACTTCCGATTTATCATTCGGCACGATCGTCGCAACACCTCTGAATTCAAGCTCGTATCCTTTCAGCATCTCCTTGCTTACGATCTTTGAATTTGGACAGCGGTATGCCATTTGTTCAAGATTGATGTTACTTCCATAGGCGATATATAATCTTCTGTATTCCATAAAAACTCCTTTGCAATTTTACATACTCATTTCAAGTTCCTCTTCAACGCCCTCACATTGGCTCTCTGTGGGCTCGTTGTTTTCTTCGGGTACATTTTCGGCTTGTGTGCTGTTGCCGCTTACAGGCTCGGCACGCCGCTCACGAGCCGCTTGTTTTTCAAGCTCTCGTTTTTTTTTAGCCTTGCCCTTGCAGCAATGCCGTCCTCCGGGTGCCTCCATGCAATATCGCCTTCCAGATGTTTCAGCAAGTGAGATCTGCAATTCTTGAATTCTTCACCTATCAGCCCCAGATTCAATAGCCATACCCGAAAGCTATACCGCATATTATCACTTTGAGAAACGTGAGGAGAACAGTATTTCTTTGTCATTGCCGCATTGCTTATGGCTAATGCAAGCACGATCTGACTTCTTACCTCACCGGCATGAAGTGAACCATTATACGCTCTTATCTCGTAATGTCCGTGCTGAAAAAAGCTGTGAAGATTGCAAATAACATATCGGCTGTTCGAGTAATGCTGAAACTGCTCGCTCATTCTGCCGTGATACCAAAGCCGCTTTATCGTTTCCATATCGGTAGGTTTCTTTTGGTTTATCTCTTTGATAAATTCCTTGTCCATTTTGCGACAGTAACTTTCACGAGCGGTCGAAACCTGCAAAGCGTCCCACAGAAAATCTTCTTTGCTTGCAAATATGTTTACTAGGTTTCGTATCTGTTGAGGTGTGTAATCGTCCGCTGAAATATGGATATGTGTTCCTGCACAGTACCGAGGACCTGTTACCCCGCCTGCACGGCGTAACGCTCTGACAACTTCCTGCAAAAGCGGAATATCCTCATATTCCAGCACAGGAGAATTCATTTCCACGCTGTAAGACTTGGACGCTCTGTCTCCGTTTGAGTTATAGCAGTTGATACTTCCGTCATAAACTACAGCCCACTTTCTGTTCTTGGCGTCTGTTACAACGTATTTATCATAGCTTCCACCCTCGTGTTCAACACGCCCGTCAAGGACATTTGCCATAGCCTTTGCCGCCTGACTTCGTGTAAGTCCAGTCATTTCGATCTCAATGCCGTATTTTCTCGTTTTTATGCCGTCAAAGTTTGATGACAATGTTACACCTCCCAACAAAAACAGCCTGCGAATATATCGCAAGCCGTAAATTTTGATCGTTATTCAATTTCCTTTCTGACCTCATACCCACCTTTAAAGATCACCAGTATCTCCGTCTTGCTCAGAACCTTCACACATTCTATCAGCTTTCTGATAAGCACATTATCAAATGTTTCCAACTCAAACTTTTCATGCTCTATCATATCTATTATCTTATCAAGCTTGGCTTGAGTTTCGGCGGAAGTTTGATTTTTTGATTTCAGCATTGCAAGTCTTTCACTCAGGTTTTGCTCTTCCTTATACAGCTTTTCAAACTCGCTGTCCAGCTTGTCCTCATCACAGCCGCCTGTTGCTATGAGACTTATCAGATCATTTCTTGCCTTGTCGATCTTTTTAAGCCTTTTTTCGATCGCTGCGATCTCTTCCAGCCCATGACATTCAAGCACATTGCTGATATTCGCTTTTAAGATCTTTTCAACGTCGTTCCCACAAGAGTAGTAGTTATTTATCGCTCGTATTATAGCTTTGTGGAGCTGTTCTTCCTTTATCGTGGGAGAATCTGGGCAATATCTTTTGCCGTGTTCCAGCCGGCTTATACACCGCCAGACTATTAACTTTTTCCTTCTTGAAGTCCACGTTGTACGGCGGTAAGGCGTGCCGCATTTTCCGCAGATAAGCAGTTCGGTAAGAGCATATTTACTGCTGTATTTTCCTTGCTCGGTAGTCGTTTTATCGCTGATTTTACGCTTAGAACTTCGCCTTGCAAGCTCCTGCTGAACTCTATTGTATGTGTCACGGTCGATTATGGGTTCATGATGATCTGTCACAAGATACATCGGGCGTTCGCCGTGATTTTTAACTATCTTGTGAGTGATACAATCTGAGGTAAAAGTCTTTTGCAGAAGTGCGTCGCCTGCATACTTTTCGTTTTTCAAAATGCTGCGGATAAGTGATTCGTTCCATACTTTATTTCCCTGTGAAGTCAAAATACCTTTGTTCTCGAGGAGCTTTTTTATCCTGCTCATGCTGTATCCGTCGAGAAACAGCGTATATATCAGCCTTACTGTTTCAGCCTCTTCGGGTACTATCTCCGGTTTTCCGTCTGCTCCTTTTTTATACCCAAGCAGATATTTATACTGGAACTGCACCTTGCCCTCACGGTAGGCTTTTCCTTTGCCCCAGCTTACGTTTTTACTTATGGATTCTGATTCTGCCTGAGCAAAACTTCCATACAGAGCTATCATAAATTCCGATGTCATAGTTAAGGTGTTTATGTTCTCTTTTTCAAAAATAACTCCGATACCCAAGTCTTTAAGTTGTCTGACATATTCAAGACAATCCACGGTATTTCGTGCAAATCTTGATATTGATTTGGTGATCACAAGATCTATCTTTTTGTTCCTGCACATTCTTATCATGCGGTTAAACTCGGTTCTTTTCTTCGTCTGAGTTCCGCTTATACCCTCATCTGCAAATATCCCCGCAAGCGTCCATTCCTTTTTTCTGTTGATAAGATCGGTGTAATATGCGATCTGGACCTGATAGCTGTTCTGCTGTTCTTCCTGAGCCGTAGATACTCGGCAGTATGCGGCAACTCTTAACTGGTGGTATTTATCCCTGCTTTCCGCTGTTTGCACTTTCGCAGGAATTATCGTTACATTCGGCGCTGTGGACATTTTTCTCATTCCTTTCCGTAATATTCTTAATACGTATTCCGTTAATAAGCTCAACCTCTATGACACAAAAATGGCTTATCCAAATTCGTGAAACACACGCTTTAAATAAGCCAATATCGAGTGTATTTAATTGTTTGTGATTCTCAAGCAAAGCCTTGATTTCCTCTGTTTTCTGCGGGCTGTCATTGTAAGTGCAGCAATCATATTTCATCTCGGCAAGTTTGAAAATTTCGGATTTTACTCTGTCAAAATCCACTTGCGGAGAATCTGTCATCTGATTGATCTCATTCTGTTTTCGTATCACATCCGCAGTAGGTGAATATGTGCTTATCTCGCCGCCCGATTCCAACAGACTTGGATTTGCTATTGCCGAATTAATAACATTAAGTACAGCACCTATGATCATTTGATCTGTAATCCGATATTCAAGCTTGTAACAATCGTGATTTTTGCAATCCCAATGCTCATACTTTGAATTGCCGCCTATCCTTGAAAGTTTGTGACCGCATTCGGCGCAGTATGTAACATTTCTAATTTCCTGTAAATCATCGGATATCAGATTAAGCGTGGTTGCTTTTTTAACCCGCTTTTCATTTGCTTGTCTGAAAATGTCCTCGGCGATCAATTGCGGATATTTCTCAGTTCCAAGATATCTCTCATTTTCGATTATTCGCTTGACCATGTTTTTGTTCCACTTATCCGAAATAGCATTGTAACGAATTTTCTCTGACTGCATAAGCTTTGCAATCTCAGACAAACTTCTGCCTTTCAGATACTCGTCAAATATTGTAACAACTGCGTAAACTTCTTTTGGCTCGGTTGTTATCTCGCCGTTTTTCATACAGTAACCGAATGGGATTGTACGATTCTTTGCCATGACGTTGCCTCCTTTCAGACTACAAGAATATCACATTTTTCCCTGAAAAGCTATTACCAATAGCAACAAAAAAATGCCTTGCGATTTGACTTGCAAGGCATTTAGATTCAGTTATAACAACTTTTCATAATCTCGTCCGGAATACACAACTCTCGCTATCGTTACAAGCTTTTTGTCTTCGTCTATCCAGTAAAACATAATATAATTATGAACTATAAGCTTACGATACTCATGCTTCAAAGGCTTGACCGGAATATACATCGGACACTTATACGGCATATTTGCCAAATCTTCGGCAGATTCAGCCATTTTCTCCGCAAGTCTTTCAGCGGCATCCGGATTTGCAAGCTTTACGCCGATATATTTTGCAATATCGACCATATCGCGTCTGGCAATCGGTAAATATTCAATCGTATACATTATTCTCCTCTCGCCGCCGCTTTCATTGCGCTGAGAACATCCTTTGAAGAAAAACGTTCGCCTGTTTCCTCAGCTTCTCTTTCAGCTTCTGCAAGCTTGAAATACACGTCGCTTTCAAACTGCATTTTCTCAAAAGCCTCCATACTCATAACGACCATATCGCCATATCCGTTTTTAGTGAGGAAGACGGGTTGTTCAGTTTCATGCACGGTTTTTGAAATATCCGCAAAATTGTTTCTTAGATCCGAAACGGGTCTTATCATATTCATATCCATAATCATCGCCTCCTGAATATATTTTATCATAATTATGCTAAATTGTCAATGTGCTTTATACATTTTCTTTGAATTTTAATCCGCCGATCAAATGAAACTCCAACTCATGTTGATCTATAACCACAATCTTCTCAACTATACTCTCAAATGCCGTTTCTTCAAACTCTGTCATAGGATTTTCTCTTTTCTCAAAGAAGTCGATCAGCATATCTATCTGATCAAGTGTTTCGTCCTCATCGTCTGAGCGTGTAAGCTTTTTCAGTTCTGCTTGCAGTTTGTTGATCTTTGCCGTAAGCTCAGTAGTCTGCTCAATGTATTTAGCCTCGTCAAGAAAGCCTTTTGTTTTAAGTCTTGCAAGGACGTGAGTTTGTTCTTTGAGCTTGGCGATTTCTTTGTGAATGTCCATTACTTGTGTTTTACCGTTGAACTTTTTAAGTTTCAAATCCTGCAATGATGTTTGAAGAGGTACAAGAATTTGCTTATAATTGAATAATAGTTTGTTGTATAGTCTTATAAAACTTTGCTTGATAAACTTTTCCTCAACTCGTTTATTCATGCACAATTCTGCTAAATTATCGTGTTTGCGGCAAACCCAGTATATTTTATTTCTACTATCTTTGCGTTTGTATTTTGTTCCACAGTTGGCACATATCAGTTTTCCTCTGAACGGTGATTCAGACACTATATTTTTATGTTTTCTGCTTTCAATCAATTTTTGAGCTTTTTCAAATATTTCTATCGAAATTATTGCTTCATGAGTATTCTGAATACAATATTTGTTTAATTGTCCATTGTTTTGAATCTTTCTATATGGAAGATTATTTGTTGTAAATGTTTTTTGATAGACTGAATCGCCAATATATTTTTCGTTGGAAAGAATATATCGAATGCCGTAATAACTAAATTTATCTTTATACACTTTGTACTTGCTCTGACAGATTTCTGAAATTCGCTGATAACCAATACCATTCAAAAACATATCAAAAATTTCTTCCACAATCCGAGCTTGAATTTTGTCAATAATTAATACGCCATTATTTAACTTAAAACCAAATGGTGCAGAAAAAACATTTACAATTCCTTTTTCAAATCTTTTTTGATAACTCCATTTCAAGTTTTTTGAAATAGATATCGATTCCTCCTGTGCCAGACCGCCCATAATGGTGATCATCATTTCATCAGTCAGCTTTGCGGTATCAATGTTTTCTTTCTCAAAGAACACGGTTATTCCAAGGCTTTTAAGCTCCCTTATATTTTTCAGGCAATCCTTTGTGTTTCTTGCAAAACGGCTGATAGATTTGGTATATATCCTATCTATCTTACCTCTGCGGCAATCCTTTATCATTCGCTGAAACTCGTCGCGCTTGTCCTCACGAGTACCTGTTATTCCCTCATCGGCATAGATATCGACAAGCTGTTCTCTGTCAGACTTTTCAAAAGCCTTTTCATAGTATCTTGTCTGTGCCATAAAGGAATTGAGCTGATCTTCGCTGTCTGAGCTTACTCGGCAGTATGCGGCACAACGGATCTTTGTGTTTTGTTCTGCTGCTATGGTCGGCTGTATCACAGTTACAGTTGGCATATTCTCACCTCCGTTTTACCAACAATGATACCACAAATCTTTATGGAATGGTATCACTATACTTGATAAAATTACTTATCCGAATCTGTGCAGTTTTCACGTTTGTCGGCTTGTCCTGCGGCTATGCACAAAGCCATTGCAAATACGCCGACTGTACCGCCTATGATTAACCCGATAATAAATCATAACAATTCTATCCCTCCTATGCTGCGTCTTTTGACGACGCAAATTCATTGTATATATCTTCTGTATTTCTGTTGATGTAATTCTGCTTTTCGCTTTCTTTAAGAAGTTTATCAAGCTTATGCTCTACAAAAGCTTTTGCTAAATTTTCGAGATACTCTGCCTGCCCGAACTTAGTCATCAAAATCCACTCCTACACTTATTTTCATCGCTTTTTCTACTTTTTCCATAAGTTCAAGATCAACCGAACCCACATAATTTTTCAGACGATATCTGTCTATGGTCCGTATCTGCTCTGCAAGAACGATCGAATCTTTGGGCAATGCTTTTGAACCCTTGATATGGATATGCGTGGGAAGATGATTCTTTTGGGCTGTGGACAGCGGAAGAACCACGAGGGTGGGGCTGTACTTGTTTCCCACATTATTCTGCACTATCAGCACAGGCCGTATACCTCCTTGTTCCGAACCGACAACGGGATCAAGGTCTGCGTAAAAGATATCACCTCGTTTGATCAGCATTTTCCTTCACCTTTTTCTTTAGAGTTTCAAAAACTTTCTTATTCCTTATACAGCTATGAAACGGACAGAACAGCACATTTGTATCTCTGACATACCACACACAGCCGCAGCATAAATGTTTTTTCGATAATCTGATTGTAGGAGCAGGAATATATACTCCCAATTTATTATATTCGTACTGAAAATCTGATTTTTCAGGCTTAACTTTTTCGCTCATATATCAGCCTCCTGACCTTTGTTAATTTATATGTAACAGGCGGTCTGCAAAAGTGTGCAAACCGCCTTATATTCGTTTTGCCTTCGTCTGATTCGTAAATTTCAGACGATTTTCCGTGATATTTATCCTCGATATCCGTCACGGCGGAACTCTGCAAGCGACCGACAGCTTATCGGTCTCATGGGCATTTCACCCGCTATTTTAGCCCCTACTGGGAAGTATCATTATCCTCACACGTTTCATCGCCTTTTCGGAAAGCTGTTCCGAATTTTGAAACGTCATATTTATCGCTCATCCTTTCGGAGTCTTGGCGTATGGTTTCTTTGGCTGCCGAGATTTCATACCGGCCGTGTGATCAACGTACTTGCAGAGTTGATATTCTATTGTCAAGTTACTTGGAGCTTTTATTCTCCTTACACTTGTATAGGGGTAGAAGTCTGGTATTTAACAACCGTTTTTTATTGTGATTTCAAAAGTTTGTTAAGCTTGCACAAAATCCTACGTTTCTTTTTGTTAATGTTTTGCTGAGTGGTATGTAGAAAACAAGCGACCTCGTTTTCCGTCTTATTTTCAAAATATATTGCAAAGATCAACCTTCGTTCATCATCAGAAAGTTCATTCAGACAACTATACAGCTTTTCAAATTTAATATTCTGTATCACTCTTCTTTCGACGTCGTCATTTTCTGTTCGGAACTCCTGAAAGTTTTCAAGTTCTCCGTTAATGTTTCCTTTCAATGCAGAGAACTGGATCTCGTGCTTATAGAACGATTTATTGTTGTCATCAATATTCCATTGGGTTCTATTGTAATATGTGCGGATCTTTTCGCTTACTTCAATTTCAACGTATCTTTTGGTTATGGTGTCATAAACACTTACTATGTTTTTGCTCATTTTTTATTCCTCCGTTTTGATTTTCTTGTTCTGAATCAAAACGAAGGCTTATGGATATTTGGCTATGTATTGCTGCCAGTATTTAAAAATGGGCATAAAAAAACTCCATTTCTGCTCTTAAAGCAAAAATGGAGTTAACAAAAATAAAAAAATAGAAACCGACACTAGCTTTAAAAGCTACTTGTCAGGCTTCTACTCCGATTTTAAACAAACGTGTGATGCTTGTACTAAGTAATTAATATTATTTAATGGTTTTAACGTTATTGTTTCTCGGCATTTCCAACACTTGATCATAACTGCAAAGTTTGTACCGAAATAACTATTCTCGCCTTTTCCTGTTATTACATCAAAAAGTCTGCCACCACATATTGGGCAGCGTATATGATGTATATTATCTATTGTCAATCTATCAATCCTCCGACGTTTAGCTGGTAAGCTAAACTGATGCTAAATAAATTTGCGGCATAAACCGCAAAATTATTTGTTCATTTTTGAAGTTGGTCTATGAAATCAAGCCAATCTTTTTCTGTTGCACTATTTTCCTGTGCTTTACGAATCGCTTTTGTTACAATATTATTGCTCTTTAGATATGTAATAATGTCCGGACTAATTGTATCATTTGATGCTGCATAGAGATCATATATTTTATGTGTTTCCGCTTCGTCCAAGTGCAATTTATTAATCATTCGGTCAAGCACTTCAATAGTTGGATTGCTTCTTGCTCCGCTTTCAAGTTGACTGAGATATGCTGTAGATATCCCAATCTGTCTTGCGAGTTCTTGCTTGGTCATAGAGTGTTGTATTCGTTTCTCGGATATGAACTGACCGAATCTGAGTTTGTCAGTCATGTTTTGTGTTCTTTACTGAACTACGATTTTAAAAACAGAAACACCTGCAAAATCGTACAATTCAGTATATTGATCAAAATTTTTTACATTTGAAGCTCTCCAAGCATTTATAGTCATAAAAATTCTCCTTATTAAATTTCATATGATGCATGAGTCTTATTTAATTATACGTTTTACATTATCGATGTCAACAAAATTGGCATAAGGTGAAGATGTTTAGCACGAAATGCAAAGATCAGAAAACTAACATAATATGCTTGACCTTGTTGTTTTATTATGGTAAAATAAAAAAGAACCCTGATACAAATTCAGAGTTCTAAATTGAATTATTTTTTTGACTTTCCTATAACCTCAATGAAATACGCTAAATGCTCACGTTCTGCGTTGTCCATCTTTGCCATTATTTCTACAGCGTCGCCTATAGTCATTTTATTTGTTAGCTTTATTGCAAAGTGTCATTAAGATTTGTCCTGCTTGCACTTTTGCCGAGAATATAATCTGTAGTAACGTTATAAAAGTCGGCAAGTCGATACACAACTTCTGTAGGTGGGACAGTTAATCCTTTTTCATAGTGAGAAATCGTGCTAGGAGAAAGATGAAGATGTTTTGCTATATCTGTTTGTGTTAGAAAGTTTAGCTCTCGCAGATTGATCAAGATTTTGGCGATAATGAGCTTTTGTTTTTCGCCAAAAACATTTGAGCTTTTAACTCGCTTTTTCATAATATACGATCCACCTACCTTTCCGATTCCAACATTTTTATTATAGTATAAATATATTTAGAAGTCACAAGTTTATATTATTTATAACAAATCGGCGAAATTTGTCGATTATTTATATTGTGAATATAATTGATGTGATTTATACTACATTATAAGGAGGAAATACATATGATCAGAGTAGCAATATGTGATGATAATAAAGTATTTGTTAATAATATGTCACAAGCTGTCAAATCCGAATTTAAAAGACAGAATAATGAAGATATTGAGTTAGAAACTTACATTTCAAGTGAATTGATGTATCAGCACCACTTAATAAAACCATTTGATTTGGTTTTTCTTGATATTGATATGCCGGAGCCGGACGGTTTTCAATTAGCAGCTAAGATTTCAAGTTCAAACGACTGTTACATAATTTTTGTTACCAATCATCCTGAACTGGTTTATGATAGTCTTTATTTCCGACCACTGAATTTTATAACCAAAAGCAATGATTCTTTTTTCACAGAAAAACTACATAGTGTGGTTAATCAGCTCTTCAATGAAATGAAGCAAAACACAATTATTATTTTGGAAAATAAAGAAGTCGGAAGAGTTCCGCTGCAAATAAAGAACATTTATTATATTGAGAGCAGTAAACATTATGTTATCTATCATTCAGAACATAACGAACCGATAAAGATCAGAGGTAATATTGGTGAATTGGAGATTCATTTTTCTCAATATGATTTTGCTCGGATACACAAGAGTTTTCTAGTTAATCTTCGTCACATTTTTAATATAGATAGAAATAAAGACGAGATAATTTTTAAGCAAGGCTTTAGATTAAATATGAGTAAAAACTACAAACAAACTGTTGATGAGAAATTAACACAGTATTTGAGGAAGACAAAATGAAGAACTTGCTATGGAAATGCTTTGAGCTTGTGATTAATTATTATCAGGGCTTTATTATGACATGGTTTGTGTATAGATTTCTAAATCCTAAATCTCTCAAACAGGCAAAAACATTTCTTTCGATTTTTAGTATCATATTTGGAACAACCATAACCCTGTTAAATCACATCACTTTATATGAGGGATTTACAAGTACTTTATATTTAGTTATATTGTTGGTATATGCCATTATTGCCTTTAACGACAGTATTATTAAAAAACTACTATCAACGATCATTCCCAATATTATTCTGCTGCTTATCACTTCTGTTGAACTTAATTTATTATCATCTCTAAATAGAATAAGCGTCAAGGACTTGATTACAAATGATAATAGCGTAAGATTCATGACTTTGATTGTAATCCAGATTTCTCTTTGGATCTCCTTGAAAATTATAATCAAGCTGTTCAAATTCTCTGACAGTTATACAATATCAGATTGGTCTCCGATTATCACAGTATTAATATCTTCCTTTATTCTAGTATCACTTCTCCATGTACTTTCACTCAATGCGGATGATACGCAAAGAATATACATCAATTTATCATACCTGGTTATCATTATACTGAATTTCCTAATGTTTTACGTTATTTATTCACTCTTCTTCAAGAATGCTCAGATAAAGAATATGAAGGTACTATCCGTAAAAGAACAGTATATGGAACAGTATGTTAATAATGCGGAGACTCAATACGAGCTGATCAGAAAAATAAGGCACGATATAAAGGATCAACTTACCACCGTTTATGAATTGCTCACAAGTGGCAAAACCGAAGATGCTTTGGAATTTATTGAACAATCCAACGGCATTGTTAAAGCTACAATGACATTTGTTCAAACCAATAATCCAGTTGCAAATGCAATAATCAACTCTAAATTGTCTACTGCATCAACTTTAGGAATAAAGGTGTCATGTATTACGGTAAATGACTTTGTAGGTATCAATGAGCTTGATCTATGTGACTTATTGAGCAATACTTTGGAAAATGCGATCACAGCCTGTGAAGCTATGCCGCCAGATTTAAACAAGTTTATCTATTTGGAAATCAGTAAATAAAACAACATTTATACATTTATAGTGAAAAATTCTCTAGATAAGTCTGTTATTAGCGAAAATCCAAAATTAAAAACCACAAAGAAAGATATCATAAACCATGGACTTGGCACTTCTATTATTAGGGACATAGTAAATAAATACAGTGGAAGATATGATTACTATGAAATTGACAATGCTTTCTGCTGCTCTATAATCTTAGAAACTTAACTCATATGATAGCTCGGCTTATGCCGAGTTATTTTTTTGTGCCTGAAAACTGCACAATATGCCAAAACGCTTGACGAAAGATATTTTATATTGTAAAATTCAAAAAAAGCAAGGTGAAAATTATGAATTACTTGGTATCTCAGATTGTTAATTTTATTACGGAACAAGATGTAATCAGTGATGAATCAGATGTACAAGACTTTTATAGATATGGAATAGAAATAAGTATTTCATCGTTACTTAACATAGTTCTTGTTGTAATAGCAGGTATCCTTATTCATCATATAATCGAAAGTATTGTTTTTCTTACACTATTTATACTTATCAGATCATTCACCGGAGGCTATCATGCCGACACATACTTTAGGTGCAATCTATTGATGTGTACTACATTCATATTAACCGCTTTAGCCAATAGTATATTTTCTAATAAATTCTCCCTATTGATTATTATTGTTTTAATCTGTGTTACTGAACTGATAGTTTCTATCTTGGGTCCTATAGAGAATAAGAATAAACCAATTGATGATTCGAAAAGAATAAAGCTTAAAATAATAGGGATAGTTATAACTTTAATAATTAATTGTACCGGATTGTTTCTTTCGAGAAGTTATCTAGGTACAATGATTATATTAACAACTTTTTTAATTGCCTTGCTCATGATTGCAGCAAAGATTAAAGAGAGAGGAAGTGATTAATGTGAAAAGTTTAAAAAAACTACTAGCTGAAATGATTCAGAAGATTGCAAAACATACAGCAATTTTGGCTTGTGGAGCAGCTTCGGCATACGGTGGATATCAGACTAAAGAGCCAAAGAACATCTACAAGAGATAAGCATCAAAAAACACAATTCAAAAGATTGGCATATTCGACTATTACGATCTACACTAGTATAGTTTTGAGCTGAATTAATCATTTTGTGCAGGAAGAAGATTGATTCAAAGGTTTTCAAAGTACTGTAATACTTGTCATAGCAAGTATAGAAATTGTCTTTTACTTTGCTTAAAGATGGTTTTTTTAGAATACAGACTTTAGGTCGGGAGTATTGCGTTTGTCTTATGATGAAAGCAATAAAAAATTTCAAGGAGGTTTTCAATATGAAACTTAAGAAGAAAATTGCGGCTATGGGTGCTGCTGTTATGATAATGGCTTCTATGAGTGCTATAGGTGCTAGTGCGTATCAAGCATCATATGAGGATAGTTATCGAATTATACTTGCATATACGTCTTATACTCCAAGCGAGACAGATTCAGTGGGAACGGTAACGAATCTTTCAACTACAAAAACAAATTACTCTGTACAGTCAACCCTTTATTACAAGACTTCTGCAGCAAAAATCGGTTCTTATACTCCTTCTGGATGGAAAAAAGGTACGCTGTCCAAAGGTCAGCTTTTGAAAGCAACAACAACCCATAACCGTAATACTAGTTATAAGTATTCTGCCAGAACTCTAGTCATGAAAGATAATAGAGTTTTTAAGGATATTCAGTCTGATTACTAATATATAACCCTGAGGAGCTAAAGCTCCTGCGGCAAGCTTGCTTCGTCGCAGCCGATGAAAAGCTACGCTTACATCGGGCTTTGCTCCGAATTAAATATGCATTAAAGAAATTTTAATAAAAATCAATTGAACATTTTACAAAGGCAATGCATTATCTGAATAACATCAGATAATGCATTGCCTTAATGGGTTTGAAGGAGGAAAGAATGTACACGCTGAAAAATCTTAGAAATATGATGAAAAATCATACCGGTATGCTGGTTCTACTTGTGATTTCTATGTTTGTTTCATTCTGGGTTTTGTTTTTCGGTGTTGGATTGTACTATCAGTACAGCAAAAATATTGAGGACGGCGAAATTGACAGCTATGCTGTCGGTTTTTCCATAAATGACATTATTACAAAAAAAAATTTTTGTGAGTTTGTGAAGAATATGCCGAATAAGCTTATGGGTGATGTTTCATATATTACCTGTTTTTCGTCCACGCAGGTAAGCGGAATTGATGAGGAAATACCTGTCGCATTCTATCTTCAGTATTCTGAAGGAAAATTTGAATATTCCGATAAAGTATTTCAGCCAATGATTGATGACCTTGTAATTAAGGACGGCAGTTTTTTCACGCAGGAGCAATATTCAAACGGAGAAAAAAAGGCTGTTGTAATGGGCAGCGGAAATGTAAATCAGCCGACTTCAGCACCCGAATATACAAATTCGGTTACAGCATTCGGTCAGAGCTATGATGTTATCGGCACAATAAACCCTGCTAACAGCAGCTATTTTTTTTACAGTATCTATGTTCCGTTCAGCTCAGTCCCCGACGATACAATTATGAACGACGGGGTTTATCTTGCACTCAACAATAAAATCACTAAATCTGAATATGATGATTTTACCGCATATATCAGCGAATTTTTCAAAGATAAAATCACTCTTTATGAACCGGCATTCGACTTGGCATCAAACACTTCCTACTACATAACAGTTGTACTGATTTCGGTAATCATTGCCATTCTTTCGGCATTGAACATTTCCATTCTGTATAATTACATCATTATCAGCAGAACAAGACAACTGACCATTATGCGTATCTGCGGAGGGTTAACCTCAAATCTGAGCATATCAACCGCAAATGAGATTATTCTTATTATGCTTCCTGTAAGCATTATTTCAGCTTTGTGCTATGATAAATTTATTCTTACTGTACTTTCAGCTAAATTTCCGCTTATGAAAGCTGCATATAATCCATATGTTTACGCAGAAATAATTTTGATTTACTCTGCAATATCGTATCTTCTTAATCTGTTTTTGCTTCATCATAATCTCGGCAAAAAAATTAAGGAGGGATTGAAATGAGAATTAAGTTATACGGCAGGGTTATCGGTATATTCCTGAAAAAGCACTCGTTTATCAATGTTTTAATAAGCCTCCAGCTGATTGCTGTTTTTGTTATCGGAATAATTATGACATCGATAATAGACGAAAAGGCTTCCTCATATGAGGCTGTCAAACCGCTGCTTAATGGCGAGGGATTGTATTGTGGTGGATATTTTTTGAAAGATAATGAAAATGGCGGACTTTTGGAAAACACAGATGAAATCAAAACTCAGCTGAAAGATGTTGATTTTATCTCGTCTGTAAACTTTGCGTCCCTGCAAACAGGCGTTGATACACAAACTAACGAGGTTAAGACCGCATATGCACTTGTATATGATGATTATTCTGCAAATCTTTTTCGCCCGACAATAGAAAAAGGTTCGTGGATAACTGATTCCAAGCAATCCGATGATATACCGCAGGCTGTAATTACCCGAAATTATCAAGGCTATAATGTTAATGATATTGCTGAATTTGAAACTGAAAATGGAACGTTGAAGGTCAGAATAATCGGTGTAATTGGTGATAATGAAAAATACCTTGGAGCAAACTCGGAATATGAATCAAATGAACCATCCTATCAGTTAATGCTTTCTACACATTTCAACTGTCTGAATGACCAGCTTAAAAACAAAGGCTTTACAAACGAGGAGATTGCTTTGAAACTCGAATCTCTTGGGTATTCAGCGGACAGCATTGTATATAATGAACCTGTATTGTTTTTTACAGATAAGGAGTGGAATAAAACCGATTTGGATTCAGTAATGTCAGACTCCCTTTTTATAAAGTACAACCGGAATATTTCCGATGATGAAAAGCTTTACAACAGAAAATATATCAACGAGAATCTTTCTGTATTATCATTTGCGATACAGTTTTCTCAGTTGAACAACAACAGTCAGACCATTGTTTATAGAGAGTTGTACACATTGATGCCAATAATGTGTGCAATATACCTGCTTGTACTGATTGCGTCAGTGAGCGTTAATGCGATTAACTGCAAAAATAATATAAGAAACGAAGCCATACTGTATTTGGGTGGTGCAAAAAGAAAACAGTTGCGCAACAACACGCACCCGGTGTGTAAAATGTGGCAAGCAACATTTTTATTAATAGGAGATAGTTTATGAAAATAGTAATTTTAGATGCTGCGACACTTACAATAAATAACGATATTGATTTTTCTATATTTGACAGGTTTGGTGAAGTAAAAATTTATGATTTTACAAAAGATGAAGAAATACCTGAACGAATTAAAGATGCAGATGTTATAAATCTTCAATGTCTGAGAAGAATTTATCCGGAGCAAAGAACCTTAAATATGTAGGTTTGTTTGCTACAGGATATAACAACGTTGATTTGGAATATACAAGAAAAAAAGGGATTACAGTTTGTAATGCCGGAAGCTATTCAACAGAGGCAGTGGCTCAGCATGTTTTTGCATTTATACTTCATTATTACAACACAATCTCAAGGTATGATGAATTTGTAAAGAACAAGGGATGGATAAACACTAACAAATTTTCCCCTTTTATGGAAATGAAAGAACTTTTCGGCAAAACTATAGGTATTATAGGCTATGGTTCCATTGGACAAAAAGTAGCAGTAATTGCA
>ERZ857965.1454-NODE-1454-length-23870-cov-12.834222_pt1 | contig 23870 bp, 27 predicted proteins | sample MGYA00519758_ERZ857965 | MGnify/ENA primary metagenome ERZ857965 (study PRJEB31778, sample SAMEA3449381) | human gut metagenome | biome: human gut; feature: human-associated habitat; material: faeces | place: United Kingdom | collected 2010/2012 ... | reverse complement strand
GCAAACTGCCAAGTGCAAAAAAATTTAAACGTTGGGTGACGAGCGAGGTTTTACCTGCAATCCGCAAACATGGAATGTATGCGATTGATGATTTAATTGCCGATCCGGATTTAGGCATTGCGGCTCTTAGTGCATTAAAAGCAGAACGAGAGAAAAATAAAAAACTCAAGCAGTCAGTAGCAGTGCAGACCCAGCAAATTTTAGAGCTGACGACGAAAGCGAGCTATTATGATGTTGTGCTTAACTGTAAAGATTTGGTTTCAATATCAACAATATCTAAGGATTACGGCTGGAGCGCAAAGAAAATGAATAAATACCTCCATGAAAAACGAGTCCAGTTTAAGCAAGGCGATATTTGGCTGTTATATCAAAAATATTCAGAAAAAGGCTATACAAGCACGAAAACACACACTTATCTTGATAATGACGGTCAACACACGAAAGTTCACACATATTGGACACAGAAAGGGCGACTATTTATCTACGAATTATTAAAAGAAGACGGGATATATCCCAATATCGAAAAATTAGTGGCTTAAGAATTAAATGCTAGAAAGGTTTTTGTTGATATGAGAATCTTAAAAAATTTGTTCCATTCAAGAGATAAACCACAAAACTATCTGTCAGGAAGCAGCTACAATGTGCTTTTTGGCAAAACGACAAGTGGAAAAAATGTAAATGAACGCTCTGCAATGCAGGTAACGGCGGTTTACGCGTGTGTACGAATCTTATCCGAATCAATAGCAGGTCTCCCCTTACATACGTATAGATATTTGAAAGATGGAGCAAAAGAAAAAGCCATAAACCACCCACTCTATCGCCTTTTGCATGATGAGCCAAATCCGGAAATGACTTCGTTTGTGTTCAGGGAAACGTTGATGAGTCATCTTCTTTTATGGGGTAACGCCTACGCTCAGATTATCCGCAACGGGAAAGGCGACATTTTGGCTCTCTACCCTCTTATGCCAAACCGTATGACAGTCGATAGAGCATCAAACGGTGAAATTTATTACACATACATGGTCAATGACAGCGATAATCCTACGCTCAAAGCGCAAGGGCAAGTGTATTTAAGAAAAGAGGATGTCTTACATATTCCTGGTCTAGGATTCGATGGTTTGGTTGGATATTCCCCTATTTCAATGGCTAAAAATGCCGTAGGAATGGCACTTGCCTGTGAAGAATATGGTGCTAAATTTTTTGAAAATGGAGCGTCACCTAGTGGAGTTTTGGAACATCCGTCAACAATTAAAAATCCAGATAAACTCCGTGAAAGCTGGAATTCTCTGTTTCAAGGCAGTGGAAATTCCCATCGAGTGGCTGTCCTGGAGGAGGGACTTACGTTTAAACCAATTGCAATCTCACCCAATGAAGCTCAGTTTTTAGAGACAAGAAAATTTCAAATAGATGAGATTGCAAGGATCTTTAGAATTCCGCCGCATATGGTCGGAGACTTAGAAAAATCTAGTTTTTCAAATATTGAACAGCAATCACTTGAATTTGTAAAATATACGCTTAATCCGTGGGTTACGCGGTGGGAACAATCGATTCAACGGTCGTTGTTTACAGATAAAGAAAAAAAGGACTATTTTGTAAAGTTCAACGTGGATGGCCTTTTGCGTGGTGACTATGCGAGCCGTATGAATGGATATGCAACAGCAAGGCAAAACGGTTGGATGAGTGCCAATGATATCAGAGAGCTGGAAAACATGGACTTAATCTCGGATGAACTGGGTGGCAACCTATATTTAATTAACGGAGCAATGACGAAATTACAGGACACGGGCGGATTTATGCGCTCTGAGTCTAAAGAAACTGAGACAAAGGAGGATGATATCGATGGAGAAAATAACGAACAGTCCGAAGAGAACAGCTCGCTGGTGGAACTGGACGAGTGATGAAAATAATGAGCGTATTCTTCGCATTGAAGGTACCATAGCTGAGAATAGCTGGGTGGACGATGAGATAACACCTAAACAATTTAAAGCTGAACTAATGTCCGGAAGTGGCGATATTACGGTGTTTATAAATAGTGTTGGCGGAGATGTGATTGCAGCAGCGCAAATTTACAATATGCTGATGGAATACAAAGGCAATGTGACCGTCAAGATAGATGGAATTGCAGCTTCGGCAGCGTCAGTGGTTGCCATGGCGGGAACGAAAGTTTTAGTATCTCCCTTATCGCAAATTATGGTGCATAATCCCATGGCTGCGGCGTTTGGAGACACTGACGATATGCAAAAAGCAATATCGATGCTTAGTGAAGTCAAAGAGTCTATCATAAATGCCTATGAGATAAAAACAGGACTTTCACGAGCCCAAATATCGCGTTTGATGGACGCAGAAACCTGGATGAACGCGCAAAAAGCCGTAGAGTTGGGATTTGCAGATGAAATTTTGTATACGAATAATAATTCTGATTACGAAATATCGCAAGGGCAGCTATTTAGTCAGGCGGCATTTGATAGAAAAATTGTCAATAAAATTTCAAAAAGAGAATCAAAAATAACATTGGAGTCGCTACAAAAGCGGCTTTCTTTATTGAATCATTAAATTTTTAAAGGAGAGAACAGATTATGAATAAAATACTTGAATTGCGTGAGAAACGTGCAAAAGCGTGGGAAACGGCAAAGAATTTTTTGGACAGCAGACGAGGTGAAAATGGACTAGTTTCAGCTGAGGATAATTCTACATACGAAAAAATGGAAACAGAGGTTATAAATCTTGGGAAAGAAATCGATAGGCTAGAAAAGCAAGCTGCAATTGATTTAGAGCTGTCTAAGGCAACTAGTGCGCCTCTTTTAGAAAAACCTCAAGCTGATGAAAAATCGAGAAAAACAGGTAGAGCTAGCAATGAGTATAAAAATGCGTTTTGGCAAGTAATGAGAAATAAAGCTGGGCTTGAGGTAAAGAATGCTCTTCAAATAGGCAGCGACGCCGAAGGAGGCTATTTAACGCCTGATGAATTCGAACATACTTTAGTTGAAGCTTTAGAGGAAGAAGACATTTTCAGGGGGCTTGCAAACACAATTCAAACGTCCAGTGGAGACCGTAAAATTCCAGTCGTAGCAACGAAAGGCGATGCTTCATGGGTTGATGAAGAGGGGGCAATTCCAGAAAGCGATGATAGCTTTAAACAGGTAACGCTGAGTGCATACAAGCTGGCAACAATGATAAAAATTAGCGAAGAATTATTAAATGACAGCGCTTTTGACCTTGAAAGTTATGTCGCAAAAGAATTCGGCAGGCGCATTGGCACAAAAGAGGAAGAAGCGTTTTTTGTAGGAGACGGAACAGGTAAACCAACAGGAATTTTAGATGCAACAGGAGGAGGTCAGCTTGGAAAAACTACCTCTGGAGCGACTGCGATTTCATTTGATGAAATCATGGACTTATTTTACAGTTTAAAGTCTCCGTACCGCAAAAACGCAACATTCTTAATGAATGACTCCACAGTTAAAGCTATCAGAAAATTAAAGGATGGGGGCGGGCAGTATATCTGGCAACCGTCAATGGTTGCAGGGACGCCAGATACTATTTTAAACCGTCCAGTTTTAACTTCAGCATATATGCCGGAAATCTCTGCGGGGAACAAAACAGTGGCCTTTGGCGACTTTAAATATTACTGGATAGCCGACCGTCAAGGCAGGAGTTTCAAGCGTTTAAACGAGCTATTTGCAATAACCGGGCAGATTGGCTTTGTGGCGACTCAACGAGTAGACGGTAAGCTCATATTACCTGAGGCAGTAAAATATTTACAGCAAAAAGCTTAGGCAATGTAAACGTACATTGAATCAACTGAAAGGAGCTTTTTTATGTCATACAACTGTAAAAACTATACAGAACAAGGCGGAGAAAAAACAGTTATAGGTGGAACACTGGAAATAGCTGAAGGAGGCAAAGTTTTAGGACTAGAATCAACATTTACACAAGCGGAAAATCAAGATGAAAGTACAGCATCAACGATTGCAGAGCTAAAATCGGACTTTAATGCATTGCTTTTGAAACTAAAACAAGCCGGTCTAATGAAGCAAAACAGTACTTAAGAGGGAGAGTAGATTTAAATGAATGGCTTGCTCGATAAGGTAAAAGCAAATCTAATTCTTTTTCATAACGAAGATGATGAACTTATAAGGGGTTACATTAATGCTGCCATATGTTATGCAGAAAGCTATCAAAAAATGAAGAATGGTTATTATTTGGAAAATTCAATGACGCAGACAACAGAACAGGCTGTTATAATGCTGGCAACGCACTTTTACGAGAGCCGTGACGGAAGTACAGCCGGTTTTTGGGGCGATAATGTGCAAGCGTCAGAGCAAGTTTGGAGTACGGTTAATCGGCTTTTACAGCTTGATAAAGACTGGCAGGTGTAAGCTTATGTCGTTTGGAAAAATGAATAGCTTTATAGATATAATTTCTGCTGAAAATGTTATTGATTCAGAAGGATTTTCTAGGAGAAAAGAGACAATTTTAGCAAGTGTTCGTGCATACAGAGAAGATAGGCATGGCAACCGGATGTGGGCCAATATGGCTTCATTTTCAGAAGCAACAGTATTGTTTAGATTTAGAAAAATACCGAATTTAAATATTACAACGAAAATGGATATTGCTTGTAGCGATGGCAGATACAGCATATTATCAGTAGAAAATATCAAAGGGAAAGACATGTACATTGAAATTTTAACCAAGAAAATAGAAGCGTCTTGTTAATCTATCTGAGTAAAAAAGGGGAGATTTGACATGAGCAAGTGCGAAATTAAGATGCCGGAAAAGTTTTTATTAAAGATATCAAAATTGGGAAAAGAAACAGACAAAATAGTTGGACAGACTTTAAAAGTGGGTGGAGATATTATGCTTAAGAGTGTTAAATCGCATTTAAAAACCGTCATAGGAAAAGATTTAAAACATAAGAAACGGTCAACAGGCGAACTGGTTAATTCGTTGGGAGTATCCCCAGATGATGTAGATAATAAGAGGATACATAATATTAAGGTAGGATTTAATGAACCAAGAAGAAATCAGTATGAGGCAAAAAATAAAAGAAGTTACTATACAATAACTAACGCTATGATAGCAAATGTGATTGAGTTTGGGAAATCGGGTCAAAAACCAAAACCATTTTTGAAACCTGCAAAGAATAAGTCTAGAAAGGCGTGTATTGCGGCAATGGCAGAAAAACTTAGCGAGGAGATAAATAAATTGTGAAAGGCAGCATATTATTTGATCTAAAAGAGGTCCTTTCAACGTTAAATATTCCGCTTGAAACAGGGACATTTAAAGACCCGCCGCCGGACGAATATTTGGTTTTAACACCAATTACAGATGATTTCGACGTTTTTACAGACAATTTACCTGACTATGAAGTTTCAGAAGTACGAATTTCACTTTTCACAAAATCAAATTACATACAAAGGAAAAATCAGATTACTGAGCTTTTGCTGAGGTCTGATTTTACTATTACCGGCAGGTGGTATGTGGAATATGAGCAGGATACAGGGTATCATCACTATACCATCGATGCCGCGAAAACTTATGAATTTTTAGGAGGAGATTAGATTGGCAACGATAGGCCTTGATTCGCTATTTTATGCAAAAATAACTGAAGATACACAAGGTAATGAAACTTATGAAACGCCGCAAATATTAGCAAAAGCAATGACAGCAGAATTGACAGTAGAACTTGCAGAAGCAACACTTTTTGCAGATGATGGGGTCAGTGAGGTAGTTAAAGAATTTAAAAGTGGGACGCTTACACTTGGAATTGATGACATAGGTTCAACTACAGCTGGGGATTTGATAGGCGCAAAAATTGATGCAAATGGAGTAGTTGTTTCATCAGCAGAAGACACTGCTGCACCTGTTGCAGTAGGTTTTAGAGCAAAGAAAGCAAATGGGAAGTATAGATATTTCTGGTTATACCGAGTCAAATTTGGGATTCCATCGACGAGTTTACAAACAAAAGGAGAGAGTATAACTTTTTCAACCCCAACGATTGAAGGTACTGTAATGCGGCGTAATAAATTAAACGAAGATGGGAAACATCCATGGAAAATAGAAGTGACGGAAGGTGAAACTGGTGTGACTACAGATACAATTTTAGGCTGGTTCTCACAAGTTTACGAGCCTGATTTTGAGTTTACCGAAGCAAAGGAGTAAGTGACACTATGGTGGATGTAAATGAGAGAAGCGCGTCAATTACAGTTAACGGAGAAGAATATGAGCTAATCTTAACAACAAAAGCAACAAAAGAACTTGCAGCAAGATACGGAGGGCTCGAAAATTTAGGAAATAAGCTAATGCAATCTGAAAAATTTGAAGAAGTGCTTGAAGAAATCGTGTGGATGATAGTGCTTCTGGCAAATCAAAGCATTATGATACATAACATGAAAAATCCAAAAGGGAAAAAAGAGCTTCTGACAGAAGAAAAGCTGGAACTGTTAACATCGCCAATGGATTTAGCAAATTTTAAAGATGCCATAATGCAAGCCATGACTAAAGGGACAAAAAGGAACATAGAGAGTGAAGAAACAGAGCCAAAAAACGGACAAACCGGGTAAAAGATGAAGAATTTTTTACTCGGCTGATCTATTTTGGAACAGTGCATTTAAAACGCAGCGAAGATGAGGTATGGCTTATGCCAATAGGTTTGCTGCTTGATTTAATAGAGTGCCATAAACAGTATTATGGACTTGCGAAACCCCGCAGGGAGTTATTTATTGACGATGTGATTCCATTTGGCATCTAATCGATTTTATGAAAAGGGGGAGTTAATTCATTTATGGGATATGACAATTTTGGTTTGAAGATAGGCGTAGAAGGTGAACGCGAATTTTTAAATTCTATAAGAGAAATTAATTCTTCATTCAAAATCCTAAAAAGCGAAATGAATCTGGTAACATCGACATTTAAAGGGAACGCAAGTTCAATGGACAGCTTGATATCCAAAAGCAGTATTTTAACAAGAGAAATAGAATCGCAGAAAGAAAAAATCACAGTTTTAAAAAGTGCTCTTGATAATGCTTCAAAGTCATTTGGTGAAAATGATAAAAGGACACAAGCTTGGGTGTCTAAACTCAATTATGCTGAGGCAGAACTAAACAACATGGAGCATGAGCTAAAAGACGTAAATTCTCAGCTGGAAAAATCAAAGACGCCACTTGACAAGCTAAATACTGAGCTCTCAGAGCAGGGTGAAAAGTTAAAATCGCTGCAAACTGAGTATAAAAATGTTGTTCTTGAGCAGGGCAAAAACAGCACCGAGGCTAAAAGTCTGGCAACTCAGATAAAGTCCTTAAACAGCGACATCAAAGATAATAAAGACAAGCTCAATGAAGCAGAGAAAGCTACCGAACAGCTCGGAGATGGGCTGAATGAAACTCACAAAGATACTTCAAAATTGAGTGAAGGATTCACCGTCATGAAGGGCGTTATTGCAAATTTGGCCAGCGATGCCATTCAGATGCTTGGCCGAAATTTAGTCGGTGCAGTAAAGTCTGTTGTTTCAGGCGGAATCGAGTTTGAGAGCGCATTTGCCGGCGTAAAAAAGACAGTTGACGCAACCGATGAAGAATTCGAGCAATTTGAAGGAAGTTTACGTTCGATGTCAACGCAGATGCCAACCACGGCCTCGGAACTTTCAGCAATTGCAGAAGCTGCCGGTCAGCTTGGAATTAAGAACGAAAACCTAATCTCGTTTACAGAAACCATGGCGAACCTAGGCGTTGCAACAAATATGAGCTCTGACGAGGCCGCAACGGCCCTTGCGCGGCTTGCAAATATCACTGGGATGAACCAGGAAAATTTCGAGAGGCTTGGCTCTTCGATAGTTGCACTCGGAAATAACTTCGCAACGACTGAATCCGAAGTCACGAACATGGCGCTCAACATCTCGGCTGCCGGTTCGCAGGTTGGCATGACCGAGGCCGACATTTTAGGCGTTGCAGCGGCTTTGTCTTCACTTGGACTTGAGGCACAGGCAGGTGGTACGGCGATTTCAAAGGCGATAATCCAAATGGCAAATGCCTGTGAAACCGGCAGCTCGGAGCTTGAATATTTTGCCAAAGCAGCAGGAATGTCAACATCGGATTTTCAAAGGTATTTTGCAGAAGATGCGACGGGTGCCTTGACAAAATTTATTTCCGGTCTTGGTAACCTTCAAGATGAAAGTGCGTTACAATTTCTTGATGAAATGGGAATCAGTGAAACAAGGCTTCGTGACGCCCTTTTGAGGGCTTCTAACGCAAATGATTTGTTCACAGAGGCCATTAGCACATCAAATTCGGCGTGGGATGAAAACGTTGCACTGACCGAAGAGGCCGAAAAAAGATATGCCACCACCGAAAGTAAAATTCAGATAATGAAAAATACATTCGCCGATATGGGCCTCACGCTCTACGACAAAGTGCAAGAACCGCTGCAGAATGCGGCCTCAAAGCTGACAGAATTTTTCCAAAAAGCCGGCGAATCGGGCGCTTTAAAAGATGCTCTTGATAAGCTCTCAGAAAGCGCGGGCGTTCTGATTGAAAGTATCAGTGAGATGGCGGTAACCCTCTTGCCGCCATTGATGGACGGCATTTCCTGGCTGATTGAAAATTCTGACTTGGTTGCAATTGCTATCGGAGGCGTCACAACCGCGATGATTGCGATGAAAGCTGTAAAATTTGCAAGCGAAATCAGCGACGCGTTTTCTCAGATGAAAGATTTTGGCAGCAAAATTTTAGACGTGGCGTCAAACCTCGATTTTATGCGATTAAAAGAGATTGCCTTAACTGTGGCACAGGGTGCAGTTACCGCGGCACAATGGCTGATGAACGCTGCGATGAGTGCAAACCCGATTGGCCTAATTATTACAGCAATCGCGGCACTAGTTGCGGGCTTTATTCTACTTTGGAATAATTGTGAAGACTTTAGAAATTTCTGGACTGGCTTGTGGGAAAATATTCAGACGGCATTTTCTGTAGCTTGGGAGGCAATTTTAAATTTCTTTACTGTAACGATTCCGGAAGCGTGGAATTCATTTGTCGCATTTTTTACCGAGACAATTCCCAATTTTATTGCAAATATCGGTGAATGGTTTGGAAAGCTGCCGGAGCTTCTTAGTACCGCCTTAGCGCTTGCGATTGCACAAATTATTCAGTGGGGCGCTGACCTGTGGAATTTTGCTTCAACGAAGATTCCAGAATTCATTGGACAAGTGGTGACATTTTTCTCTGAACTGCCCGGCAAGATTTGGACTTGGCTTTGTGATGCGGCCAATAAAGTTGGAACATTTTTTGCGAATCTCATCAGTACAGGTATTTCTAAGGCCAGCGAATTTGTGAGTTCAGTTATTAACTTTATAAAAGAACTCCCAAATAAAATTTGGAATGGCATTGTTGGTGCAGTCTCAGCTGTTGTTAATTGGGGAGGTCAACTGCTTTCGGCTGGAATAAACGCTGCGCAAAATTTAATGTCAGGAATTTGGAATACAATTTGTGAACTGCCGGGGAAAATGCTTGATATAGGCAAAAACTTGGTACAGGGTCTTTGGAACGGAATAAATGACGCAAAAAACTGGGTTTTAGATAAAATTAAAGGGTTTGGAGAATCGATTTTAAACGGAATCAAAAGCTTTTTTGGAATTGCCTCGCCATCGAAGCTCTTTGAGAATGAAATCGGTAAAAACCTGGCACTAGGCTTAGGAGAGGGTTTTACAGATTCCATGAAGAGCGTCTCTAAGCAGATGCAAAATTCGATTCCAACCGAGTTCGACGTGGAGCCCACGCTGGCAATCGCCTCCGGCGCGGGCTTTCACGGGACACAACTTAACCCACAAAATCACACACAATCCGGGATTACCGTGCACATTGAGAATTTCGTAAACAACCGAGCGCAAGATGTGCAGGCCTTCGCACAGGAGCTGGAGTTTTACTCCAGGCGCAGCAATTTTGCACTTGGATAAAAGGGGTTGAGACAAATTTGAATTATTGCATATTTAAAGACATAAATTCGCGTGAACTCGGGCTTTATATGGAACGATGCCCAGAAAAAATCAGTCCCAAAAGACGTGATGAAACGTTTACAGTTCCCGGTAGACATGGCAATTTAACCACAACAGACGGTGCCTTTGACAGTTACATCAGAAGTGCCGAGTTTATTGTGAACAACGAAAAAAGAATCGATGAAATTTGCGCTCATTTTAAAGGTTCGGGTTGGCTAATTTTCAGCAATGAACCTGACCGAAAATACAAAGCCAGGGTCGCAAACCAGATTGAATTTTCGCATATTATCAGGTGCTTGAAGCGATTTATTGTGGAGTTTGAGGTTCAGCCGTTTGGATATGATGTGTTTGAGCAAAAAATAATGAAAACCGCACCGTTTAACCTTTTTAATATTGGAACTTTTGAGGCTGAGCCGATAATAACAATTTTCGGTGCTGGAAATATAACGCTGTATGTAAACAACCAAAATATTTATTTAAAAGAAATTGCAGACTCAATTACAATTGATAGCGAAATGCAAAATGCGTACAACGGTGCAGCCTCAATGAACAATAAAATGCAGGGTGAGTTTCCTATTTTAAGTCTTGGAGAGAATCATATTACATGGCTTGGAAACGTCACGAGGCTTGAAATACAGCCAAACTGGAGGTGGATTTAATAATTAATAATGAATAATGAACAATTTAGGTGGTGATTTTTATTATAAATCTTTATGACAAAAGTGAAACAGACTTCACGCACAACGGCATAACGGTTTTACAGCCGATTGAAGCGATTGTGACAGAAGAACTCAATGGCGATTATTCCTTGAAGCTCACGATGTCACGCGGCTCCCAGCTGATTGAAAATGAACAGATAATAAAAGTACCAACGCCGAAATCAAGCCAACTCTTCAGAGTTTATAACTCTGACGTTGACATGCTTGGGAACCCAGTGTTTTACTGCCGGCACATTTTTTATGACCTATTAGATTATTTCATCGAGGACACACGCCCAAGCGGTAGCGGAGCTTTGGCAATAACAAGAATTTTAGAAAACACGCCGTTTGTAGGCAGTTCTGATATTGCAAATCAAGGTTCAGCAAATTATCAAATGATGAGCCCGGTCAAGGCGATTTTGGGTGCTGATAATGCTTTTATAGAAGTCTGGGGCGGCGAATTAGAACGCGATAATTTTAATATTAGAATAAAAAGTCATCTTGGAGAAAACCGTGGGGTGTCAATCAGATACCGCAAAAACCTTACTGGATTGCGGTTTGTGACGGATTTATCAGGCGTTGCAACGAAAATCATGCCAACAGGGTTAAAATCCGATGGACAAACGCTCTTAAAGTTGCCGGAAAAGTACGTAGTATCGCCGCTTATTAATAATTACACAAACATCAAAACCACACGAATCCATTGTTCTGATATAAAAATAGATGAAAATGTAAGCGAATCACAAGCTTTAGATGCCCTCAGAAACGCGGCACAACAGGAATTTGAAAACGGACTAGATAAACCTCAGGTTACCGCCACGGTCGAGTTTGTCCCACTTCAGGACACAGAAGAATATAAAGACCTTGCGGTTTTAGAGAATGTTTATTTAGGCGATACCGTCAAGATTTTTCATGAAGATTTAGATATAGAACTTTCAGCCAAAGTCATAAGCTATGAATTTGATGCTCTGTCGGGGCGTTACAACAAGGTTGTTTTGGGAAACGCAAATCCAAAGTACGGCGATATTCAAAAGCAATATGTTAAACAACAAAAAGCAGAAACCACCACAGCCCTTGAACAAGCAATAATAAATGCAACGCAGCTAATCACGGGCAATTCCGGCGGTTATATCGTTATGCACCCAGCAGAGAAGCCACAGGAAATTTTCATTATGGATACTCCGGACATAGACACAGCGCAGAAAGTTTGGCGCTGGAATTTATCGGGGCTTGGCTACAGTTCAACTGGGGTAAATGGGCCGTTCGCTATTGCAATGACTATGGATGGAGCGATTGTTGCAGACTTTATTACCGCTGGGACAATCAACGGTGCACTTATCAAAGCTGGTTCGGTCGAATCAGGAAGTCTTTCACAAGAATACAAGAAAAGTGTCACAGACTCGATAAACGGTGTTGAAACTTCTGTAACTCAGGCATTCAAGGCAGCAGATGGTCAACTTTCAAGCAAAATAGAGCGTGAAACCACACGCGCCAAAGGTGTTGAATCTACGCTATCTTCGTCAATCACTCAGACAGCCAACAGCATTACTTCTGAGGTTGCACAGACTTATTTAACAAAAAATTCGGCAGCAAACACTTACGCCACAAAAACAGCGCTAACGCAGACTGCAAGCGAAATTAGCACAGAAGTTTCAAAGAAGGTTAATAATTCTGAATTTAGTACGAAAATCACGCAAAACGCCTATAGCGTGCGTGTTGCGTGGAATAACAACAGCAATTATATTCAACTTGAATCCGGACAATTGGCGATTTACAATGGCTCTGTTTCGACTAGCCAAAAACGTGCGGTATTCAATGAAAATGGCAACCATTTTTATCGAGATGGTTATTATGTTGGAAAAATTGGAACCAACCAGCTTTCAACTGATAATGCCAAAAAGGGCCTAACTTTTGATTTGGAGTATCAGGGTGCATACATGTCTTGGTCAGCAAAAGCTAGTTCTGGTGCCAGCAGTTACACAATGAAGTGGACTTATGTGCAAAGTGGAAAAGGTTGGAGCAATTATACTGGAAATACACTACACGCAGGCTGTGACATTGATATGCATTATTACACTTTAAAAAACGTCAATTTTGAGGGAGGCGGCATTACTTCTACACTCACTATGGTTCAGCCTCTATCTGTAAATAGTGATGGTACTTTAAGTCAATGGTCTAATGGGTGTAAATTAGAATTTAAAAACGGAATTTTAGTCAGTGGTTCTTGGTACAAATAGATTAGCAAAAGATAAAAGGAGCAAATTGTGGATATTTATATAACGCCTGAAGATGCAAAACATGAAATAAAAACAAATACGCAATGCGAAGTACAAACCGCCATAAAGCAGGAAGTTTACACCAAAGAGGATGTGCAAAAATTGTTAGAAAAATTGCAAAAGGAGGAACACTAACATTGGAATTGCCAATATCTTTAAAAATAGCGAACTCAAAGGGAAAAATCCTGAGCTGTGTCAATATGGCGAGCGTGGAGTACAATCTGCCAGCTTTTATTCTGGAGGGAATAATTGCTGATATACTAGCAGAAATCAAGTCGCAAGCCAGAATCGAAACGTTAAATGACGTAAATTCCATTTTGGGAAAAAATAAAAGTGAACAGGAGGATGAAAAATGACAACAACACTAGTGACACTCGACGTATGGCAGCCTAATGAAGTGCGAGTGCAGGTTAATCAAGGCGAAGTCAATTCGAGATTTTTGGAGATTAAAATTATAGATAAGAAAAAAGCATTCAACTTGACGGATAAAACCGTCATTTTTTATGCCACAAAACCCGACGGGAACTTGATTTTCAACTACTGTGAGATTATCGACGCTCAAAAAGGCCTTGTAAATCTTGCCATGACTTCACAAATGTCGATTGTGCCCGGTATCATGCGAGATTGCGAGATTGATGTTCTGGACGATGAGCTTACAAAACTTAAAGTAAAAGGCCTTAGTATTGAAATTGTCCGCTGCACCGATTTTGAATCGGCAGTCGAGAGTACTTCGGAGTTTACAGTACTTGACGAAGCTTTGGCTGACGTAAAAAAAGTGATGGATGCGTATTCTGAAGAAAATATCATGGAAAAGATAATGTCTCTGGACGGCGAAGGCAGTGGGCTGGACGCCGATTTGCTTGATGGAAAACATGGTTCAGAGTATGCAAGTGCAGCTCAAGGGATCAGGGCAGACAGCGCCATTCAAGGCGTTAAAGGGAGCAATATTTTAATTGTCCCAGATTCAGATGATTATGTTAATATAACTCCGGAAAACATTAAAGCAGTGCCGATTAGTCGCACTGTAAACAAAAAGGCCTTATCTGAGGACATTAACCTTTCGTATTCTGATGTTGGTGCAGCGTCGAATGAGCAGGGAATCAAGGCAGACAGCGCTATTCAGGGCATTCGAGGCAATGGTACATCGATTTTGCCCGACAGTAGCAATATTGTGAATGTAACTCCGGAAAACATCGAAGCGGTACCGATTACACGGACAGTTAACGGAAAATCTTTGGCCAGCAACATCACGATAACCGCCGCAGATATTGAGGCTGTGCCCAAAACTCGTACGATTAATCAAAAAGCGCTGTCAAACGATATTTTGCTGTCAGCCACGGACATAGGTGCGGCACCAATTAATCATGGCGAACACGTTCCGGCCGTGCAGGCTGCGGACAACTCAGTTTTTCTCAGAAATGATAATACCTGGCAACAGATAAAACCTGAAAATATCGGTGCCGCAACTCAGGAGCAAGGTCAAAAAGCTGATTATGCGATTCAAGGGATTCAGCTAAACGGCACGCACATTTCCCCGGATATAAATCGCCAAGTCAATATAGTTCTCGAAGATTTCGGCGGGGCAACGGCAGAGCAAGGCGCAAAAGCCGACACTGCGATTCAGGGCGTAAAAGTCAACGGCTCACTGGTTAATCCTGACAGCTCTCGCATTGTAGATATCGATGCAACTTCAATCGGTGGAGCGACGACCGAGCAAGGAGAAAAGGCAGATTCAGCGATTCAAGGCGTAAAATTAAATGGAACTTTAATTACTCCAGATAATCAAAAGATTGTTGATTTAATTATCAGCGGAGGCGGCAGTTCGAGCACGACCTACACTGCAGAAATTGGTACAAACTGGGAAAAAGAAGAGAGTGGCGAATACACTCAAACCGTTGCGGTAACTGGAATTTTAGCCTCGGACAACCCAATTGTTGACGTGGTTTTAGATTCTTCAAAAACTGTGGCTTTGCAGCAGTTAGAAGCCTGGAGTTATATTTCTAAAATAGAAACTGCAGACGGCAGTATAACTGTGACTTGTTTGGAAGAAGCACCGACAGTTGCAATTCCAATTCAGCTAAAGGTGGTGAGGTAATGGGAAATGCGATTATATCAAGGCGCGAGACAGGCGGGCAACTTACTGAAAACAATGGAAAAGTCTGGACACGGTCAAAAAGTGCACTCACAGGCGGCCATATAAATTTTGCAACTTATGGAAATGGACGCTGGGTATCTGGAAACTATGATGGCCTGTTTTATTCAGACAACAACGGTAAAACCTGGACAGCATCTGATGTAACTGAGTCTTGCGATTCTGTAATCTACGCAAATGGCGTGTGGATAGCTTATTCAGATCACGCGTCTGATTTATATTACTCTGCGAATGGAAAAAATTGGACAAAAATAGTTTTAACAAGCGAAAAATCACAAACCAGTTTCGTGACATATATGAACGGTTTATGGCTGGCAGGTGGCTATTATGGCCTGTACTATTCCATAGATGGTCTAAATTGGACGCAATCAAACCTCACTGACGATGTCGAGTTTGCAATAAATGCCAATAATTTGTGGATAGCAGGTGGGTATGGCGGCACATATTATTCTAATGATGGCAAGTCATGGACTCGAGGAAACTTTTCCGGTTCATCTTGTAATATGGCCCAATATGCAAGCGGAGTATGGGTTCTTAGCGGTTTGTCAAGTGGCACAGGACTATATTATTCCACAAATGGCATAGATTGGACGCAATCAAATCAGACAACCGGAGGATTCAAAACTATAACTTATGCAGACGGTATATGGCTTGCCGGTGGCTATAACAGCAACGGATTATATTATTCTACAGACGGAATGACCTGGACGCAGTCTAACCTTACCAGCGGAAATTTTTACGCAATAACGAAAACAAACAATTTGTGGGTAGCTGGAAGTTACGGGCACGGGAGTGTGGCTACAGGACTGTATTACTCGACAAGTGGCAAAACCTGGACAAAATCCAATGTTACAAGCGGGAGTTTTGAACATATAAAAAATGCCGATGGTATGTGGCTTGCGGGTAGCGGAGCAAGTGATGTCAGCTATAGCGGAGTTTATTTTTCAAAAGATGGAAAGACTTGGGTCCAATCCATTTCTTCAGATTCAGAAATTCCGAAATTTAAAAATTACTACATCAGATTTTTAGAAAACGCGAACGGGACCTGGCTGGTTGGAACCTATTCCAACACCGGTAGCGACCCAACAGGCTTGTTTTATTCTTCGCGTTACATGAAACTATAAAAATAACTTTGTCTTGGCTGAGCAACACGCCAGGATTTTTGTTTTATATTGAAAAATAAAATTTTGGAGGCATAAAAAATGTTTAAAGGAATTGATGTTAGCGCCCATCAAGGGCGAATAGACTGGGAAAAAGTCAAAAATAGCGGCATACAGTTTGCGATTTTGCGGCTTGGGTTTGGTAACGATATGCAGTCACAGGACGACGCTTATTTTGAAGCAAATGTACAAGGTTGTGAAAGTGCAGGACTTCCATGGGGTGCATATCTCTACAGTTACGCATTGAACTTAGAAGATGCAAAAAGCGAAGTTCAGCACGCTTTGAGGCTACTAAAAAGCACAAGGCCGGAGTACCCGGTCTTTTTCGATATGGAGGACGCTGACGGATACAAGAAAAATCATAGCATGCCGAGCAATCAAACTTTAATTGACGTCTGTAAAACGTTTTTACTAGGCATTGAGGGGGCCGGATATTATGCATCGCTCTATGCAAACCTTTCCTGGCTTAACAATCAGCTAAATTCAAGAGAACTTGACCGATTCGATAAATGGGTTGCGCACTGGAGTACATCTTGCGGCTACAAAAAGCCTTACGGAATTTGGCAATACTCCGATAATGGAAAGGTAAGTGGAATCAGTGGAAATGTTGACATGAACATAAGTTATAAAGACTACCCGTCCATCATTAAAGCTAACGGACTTAACGGCTTCAAGCAGGATGCAACACAAACTCCCCCAGTCCCTACTCTGCCGAATGAAACAGAAAATTCTTTTACAACGTACATTGTAAAATCCGGCGATACCTTGTGGGGGATTGCAGAACGTTATCTAGGCAACGGGTCGAAATATTCAGAGCTAAAAAGCTTAAATGGGTTAGCTTCTGACACGATTTATCCCGGACAAACCATAAAAATTCCAACAGAGAGCCAATTCAAATCATATACGACCTACACAATACAAAAAGGTGATACCCTTTGGAGTATCGCACGGAGATTTTTAGGTGACGGTACAAGATATAAAGAAATTGTGAATTTAAACAGCTTAGAATCAACCACAATTTACCCTGGACAAGTCTTAAAAATACCGAATTGAGGAGATGGAACTATGAAGCAGGATGTTTCAAAAATGGTTATGGCAGCGGTACTTGTTGAGGGAATCATTACATATTTTAATGAGTTTTTTGTGTCCGGTGATGCACCGTGGCAAATGATTCTTAGCTTAGTTTTAGGAACCGTTGTTGCTATTGCTTACAAATTTGATTTACCGAAATATTTAAACATGGAGTCTAATGTTCCCTATGTCGGGTGTATTTTGACAGGAATATTAATTTCTAGAGGCGCAAACTACATTTATGATTTGCTTACAAAAATAAATGTTATGCATTAAACAATACTTTTTGGTGGTAGGCGACGGATAGATTTTCGTCTCTTATTTCTTTTGGAGGAAACTATGAATTCAGACTTAAAAGCTAAAGTTTTAGACATGAAAAGTGGTGGTTTAAGTTACGCAAAAATCTCAGAAAATACGGGATTATCAGTAAATACAATAAAATCATTTTTAAGAAGAAACTGCACAAAATGCAAAGGCACAACGTTATGTAAAAATTGCAGAAAACCATTAGAAAGGGTTTCAAGGAATGGTATGAAGAAATTTTGCTGTGATTCATGCAGATTTGAGTGGTGGAGGAAGAATGCAGAGTCAAGTAGAAAGTGTATAAAAATTTTAGTTTGTAAAGCTTGTGGAAAAGAATTCAAGAGTTATGATAACAAGGATCGAAAATACTGCAGTCATGAATGTTATATAAGCTATCGTTTTAAAGATTAATGGAGGAGTTTTATTTATGACTGATGTGCAATTTGAGTCTGAAAAGGAATATCAGGTGAGGATGAGCCTCATAAAAGAAATGCTGGAGTTAGGCCTCATAACAGAGAAGGAGTACGGTAAAATTGATACAATATTCATAAAAAAATATGCTCCCATATTCGGCACATTATATCACTAAAATGGCTTGATATCGGGCTTTTTAAGAGGTAATATGTGATGAGGTAAAAAGGAGGTTAAAAAATGCAAAGAGAAATCATAAAAATAAAACCCGATTTTTATGCATTACCAGTTATAAAGAAAGTAGCAGCCTATGTGAGAGTATCAAGTGGTAAAGATGCAATGCTTCATTCTTTGTCTGCACAGATAAGCTACTATAGTGAATTTATTCAAAAAAATCCTCAGTGGGAGTATGTTGGTGTATATGTAGATGAGGCTAAGACAGGAACTAAAGATAACAGACAGGAATTTCAAAGACTAATATCCGACTGCAAGCAGGGAAAGATTGATATGATAATCACTAAATCTATATCAAGGTTTGCGAGAAATACACTGACCGTACTGGAAACAGTAAGGGAACTTAAAAATCTTGGCATCGACGTGTATTTCGAAAATGAGAATATTCATAGTTTATCGGAGGATGGTGAGTTAATGCTCACCCTCCTCTCTTCTTTTACACAGGAGGAAAGTTTATCCGTTAGTGAAAATTGTAAATGGAGAATACGAGATAAATTTAAATGTGGTGTACCATTTAATTCTAAAACTTTAGGATATATATATGAGAATGGAAATTTTGAAGTTGAATCCAGTGAAGCAAAGATTGTAAAAATGATATTTGAAGACTATCTAAATGGTATGGGTATGTTAATGATAGCAAGAAAACTTGAAAAGATGAAAATTAAACCTCGACACAGTACGAAGTGGAATAAAAATAGTGTCCGGACAATTCTACAAAATGAAAAATATATGGGAGACTTAATTTTGCAAAAGACATTTATTAAGGATCATATAAGCAAAAAGCATTGTATAAACAAGGGTGAACTTCCTAAGTATTACGTTGAGAAAAGCCACACACCAATAATAGATAAAGACACTTTTTTAAGAGTGCAAGATGAAATTGCTAAACGCGCTAAAAAATATTCAAAAGGAAACAATTTGAATACGTATGCTTTTACAAGTAAAATCAAATGCAATTTATGCGGTAAAAGCTATAATAGAAAAATCTCTGCAAGTGGAACCAAATACGAAAAGCCTGTATGGATATGTTCTACATTTAATACATACGGAAAGAAATATTGTCCCTCAAGTCAGATACCAGAAGAGATACTAGAGACAATATCAGCAGAAGTATTAGGTATATCACATTTTGATAAAAACGTTTTTGAAGAAAAAATCAAACAAATTATAGTTCCGAATAAAGGTGAATTGCGTTTTATATTTAAAGATGGTAGTCAAGTTACAAAGACATGGAATTATCCATCAAGAAGTGCGTCGTGGACTCCTGAAATGAAACAACTCGCAAGAGAAAATAAGATAAATAGCATTGAGAGGAGTAAAAACTTTGAATCAAGCTGTAAACTATAATACAAATGTAAGTCGTAAAATTACGGTTATTCCTGCAACATTAGATCTGTTCACAAATACTCCAAAGGTTATATGGCGAAGAAGAAGGGTTGCGGCCTATGCCAGAGTGTCGACAGACAGTGAGGAACAAATTTTAAGTTACGAAGCACAGGTGGATTATTACACGAGATATATAAAGTCAAAAGATGACTGGGAGTTTATAGAAGTTTACACAGATGAGGGAATCAGTGCGACAAATACCAAAAAGCGTGATGGCTTCAATAGAATGGTCAAAGATGCTCTAGCAGGAAAAATAGATCTAATAGTTACAAAATCAGTATCAAGATTTGCAAGAAATACAGTCGATACCTTAACCACAGTACGAAAACTTAAGGAAAAAGGTGTGGAGGTATATTTCGAGAAAGAAAATATCTATACATTGGATTCAAAAGGAGAATTATTAATAACAATAATGAGTTCCCTTGCACAGGAAGAGTCAAGGTCAATAAGCGAAAATGTTACATGGGGACAACGCAAGAGATTTGCAGACGGAAAAGTAAGTCTTCCATACAAGCAGTTTTTAGGATATGAGAAAGGAGAGGACGGTTTCCCGAAGATAGTGGAAAAAGAAGCTAGAATTGTAAGATTAATTTATAGATTGTTTCTTGAAGGGAAAACTGTATCAGCGATTTCAACGTATCTAACAAATGAAAAAATACCGACTCCAGCGGGCAAAGAAAAGTGGACTACTAGCACAGTTAAAAGTATTCTTACAAATGAAAAATATAAGGGTGATGCGCTTTTACAGAAATGTTATACAATTGATTTTTTAACAAAGAAGAAAAAGAAAAACAATGGTGAAATACCACAATATTACGTAAAAAATAGTCACGAAGCGATTATTTCACCTGAAATATATGATCTAGTTCAAGATGAAATGAAGAAGAGAAAATTGTCCAAACGCGGCCACAGCAGCATAAGTCCATTCTCAAGTAAAATTGTTTGTGGCGAATGCGGAGGATTTTATGGGTCAAAAGTATGGCACTCAAATTCAAAGTACAAAAAGGTAATATGGCAATGCAATAAAAAGTTTAAAAATAAAGAAAAGTGCAAAACTCCCCATTTAAGCGAAGAGCAGATAAAAGAGAATTTTATAAAGGCCTTCAACAATTTGATTGAGAATAAAGAGTCAATTATAAAGGATTGCGAAGAAGTGATTTTAAGTATTATTGATACCAAGGCAATAGACAATGAGATTATAAAACTCGAAGAAGAATGCAAAGTAATAGTGGAGCTTATGAAATCTTTAATATACGATAACTCAAGAAAGCCTATGAACCAAGATGAATACAATAAAAAATATAATTCTTACACCGAAAAATACGAAAAAATAAAAAGTGAATTATCGAAATTAGAAGACAAAAAACAAGATTTAAAAGTTCGCATGGATAAAATAAGAATATTTATTGACAATCTTAAAAACCATAGTAAAGTTATATCTGAATTTGACGAGCGACTTTGGTATGTGTTGGTAGATAAAATTGTAGTTTATGAGGATGGAAAGGTAGAGTTTAAATTTAGAAATTCAAATTAAATATGATGTTTGTAGACAGATAGCGGATTATATTGCAGGAAGAAACTGTAGTATAATCCGTTTTTTGTTTTTATGAGAATATATACTTGATTTACCAAAAAATTAGAGTTTATATAGTTTGCGATGGTTTTGATACTCAAAAAAATAATTGGGTAGGAGACTTTAAATGAATATTTTTCAAAATCGTGATAGATTTTTTGGTAAACCAAATTTTATAAGTATTCGCGGAAACATGGATGAATTCTGGAGATTGGCAAGCAAGATAAAATCAGAGCTTGGTGATAAAGGATATTATTTGGATAAATATCTAAATGTGCTATTTGAAACGCTTGCAGATTTAGATTTAGCTACTGCTTCTTCGGTAGCAGATGACATTTGTTGGGGTATTCTTGCAGACTGCTATATCGTTTGCGGAGACAATGAAGATTTGATAAAGAAAAAAGTATATTTATTGAAATCGTTAAAAAATATATTGACAGCCACCTGGTAGATTTTAAAGAAGAACATACTAAAGTAGAATTTTATGCAGGAAAAATAGTACTTGAAAATCTCGAAATGATACATAAAGAATTAAAAAACAATATAAAAATAAAGTGCTAATGAAAATCGACTATCCCGTAGCAAACAGTTATTTCCCCAAAAGATCTTCTATCGTAGGAGAAGAAGAAATGGAAGATTTTAATAACGTTATGGCAGAAGCATTTGTTTTTGGGCCAATTGGATTATTGGCTACACAGCATTCTGTGGTACGAGCGGTAGGAATGCTCCTCTATCGTGACCCTGAAAGCTCTAAGCAAATATATCAACTGATGATAAAATAGTAAAGCCTTTCAAGTTATACTTTCTTCTATAAAAATCTGTATGAAGAAAGTTGATTCTTTTTCATCGATTTGACAACCGTGCTAATTATGTTTATAATAATAGCGCCAATGTCAAAACAAGAAGGTGATTATAATGTCTTTTAAAGAGAAACTAAAAAAACTTTTCAAAGCTTCATCGGGTATTCTATCTACAGAAGAAGTCGAGGCAGCCGGTATTCCTCGTCAATATTTATGGATTTTAAAAAACGAAAACGAAATTCAAATGATATCGAGGGGTATCTATGCTTCTAACGAAGTATTTGAAGACGAAATGTATCTAATCAGTTTGCGTACAAACAAAGCCATTTTTTCCCATGAAACAGCCCTTTATATTCATAATCTTACAGATCGTGATCCGCTTTTTTACACCATTACATTGCCAAGCGGATATAATCCTTCAAGACTCAAAAGCTCGAATATTGAAGTTCACACTGTAAAAGAAGAATTTTTTGAGATTGGAAAAACTACGGCCAAGACGATCTATGGGAGAGATATTACTGTTTATGATAAGGAAAGAACAATTTGTGATATTTTACGTGCGAGAAATAAAATGGATAAATATGTTCTAAATGAAGCGATTAAGCGTTATGTTAACTTAAAAGAAAAAGATATTTATAAGCTTACACAGTTTGCAAAAACATTTAAGATACAAAAAGTTTTAGACAGTTACTTGGAGGTACTTTTATAAATGACATCAATGAGGATGAAAGCACTTATACGAAATATAGCTAAAGAGAAAAATATAAATTCAGGAATAGTGCTAAGAAATTACATGTTAGAGCGTTTGTTGGAACGTATTTCAAAATCAAAGTATAAAGATAATTTTGTCCTTAAAGGCGGAATGCTTGTAGCGTCAATCGTTGGGATTGACTCAAGATCTACAATTGATTTAGATGCTACGCTTAGGCATTTTCCTCTTTCAAAAGAAAAGCTGGAAAAGGCGTTTGGAGATATTTTGAAAATAGAAATTGACGATGGTATAACAATAAAACTCTTGAATATAACAGAAATTCGAGAAGATGCCGAATATCATGGTTTTAGGCTTAGTTTGATGGGTATGGTAGATGAATCTAAAATACCGCTAAAAGTTGATATCACAACAGGGGATAAGATTACTCCCGATGCCGTGAAATATTCGTTTAAACTGCTTCTTGAGGACAGAAACATTGAAGTTTTAGCCTATAATTTGGAAACTGTTTTAGCAGAAAAAGTAGAGTCGATTATTTCAAGAGGAGAAGCCAATACTCGCATGAGAGATTTTTATGATATTTACATTCTAACCAAGTTTCAAGCCAAAAATATAGATAAAGATCTGTTTAAGAAGGCTTTGACTGCCACTTCAAAAAACAGAGGTTCTGAGAATCAGATATTCAATACCGAAAATATTTTAATTAATATTAAAGAAAGTGAAAAACTTAAAAGTTTATGGAAAAATTATATCGTTAAAAATCCTTATGCACAAGATATAAGTTGGGATAGCGTTATAAATACGCTATATAGGTGGCTTTTTGATTGACATAATTATCATGACTTAGTATTCTTAAAGGAAAAACTCGCAACACTGGTGCGAGTAATAAAAATAAAAGTGAATCTAGGATCTTTACTAGGTGGTTGCATACTTTCGCACGGTTACAAAAGAATTTTTTACACTTTCACACGGTTAATGATAAACCGTGCGTTTGTATCAAAACCTGAGTGATTAGACATGATAGTACGTATCTTTTGATACAGATGAAAATCCCAGTAATTGATATGCTACCCATAAAGTAGACAGGTAAAAAATAAAAACTGTTTACGAAATGG
>ERZ857965.1452-NODE-1452-length-23885-cov-5.225472_pt1 | contig 23885 bp, 23 predicted proteins | sample MGYA00519758_ERZ857965 | MGnify/ENA primary metagenome ERZ857965 (study PRJEB31778, sample SAMEA3449381) | human gut metagenome | biome: human gut; feature: human-associated habitat; material: faeces | place: United Kingdom | collected 2010/2012 ... | reverse complement strand
TGTTTCTTAGAAATACCTTTTTTTAAATTGTCCTTGACAAAGGGTACACTTTATTCTATAAGTTGTCCATACCCTTTTTTTATTAATAAAATTTTAATACCTGCTCAATAATTTATCTCACTTTTATTCTATATACCTGTAAATCATTTTATTATTTTTTCAAGTGTTCATTATTTTAAATATTAAGGCATATATTATTATAATGTAAGTACATACAATAAAATTCTATTTATATAAAATTTATTATAGGGGGTGGATTTTTATATTTAACAGAAACATCAAATTTTTACAGGAATTATTATTTTTATCTGTAGGTTGCTTTTTTATGTCACTTTCCCTAAGTGTCTTTTTTGAACCTCACTTAATAGCACCTGGTGGTATAACTGGTTTATCAATTGTTATAAATTCAATTAGTGGTGTTCCTTTATGGGTACTTAACTTATGTTTTAATATTCCTCTTTTTATAATTGCTTACAAAATATTATCTAAAGAAGAAATCATAAAAACTTTACTTGGAGTTCTCTTACTTACTTTATGTCTAAATTTTACATCAAAACTAAGTAATATAAATGCTACAAATGACCCATTACTTGCATGTATTGTAGGATCTGTATTAAATGGAATAGGTCTTGGAATTATATTTAGAATCAACGGTACTACTGGAGGAACAGACTTAATTGGACTTCTAGTTAATAAATTTTTACCGTCTATAAGTATTGCAGTATTAATGGGGATAGCTGACTTTATAGTTATTTTCTTATCAGGTATAGTATCTAAGGAGATTGAAATAGCACTTTACTCTGGATTGGCTTTATTTCTTACAGTTAAAGTTACTGATTTTATAGTTGATGGATTTAATTATTCAAGATCATTTACTATTATATCTAATAAATCTGATGAAATTACTTATTCTATAATGGAGAGACTTGAAAGAGGTGTAACGATTTTAAAAGGTGAAGGTGGTTATACTAAAAGCGAAAAAGATATTCTATTAGTAGTTGTTGCAAAGCGTCAAGTTGTAACTTTAAAAAAAATTATCAAATCTATTGATCCCTATGCTTTTATTATAGTATCTGATGTTCACGAGACCTTAGGTGAAGGTTTTTCTAATATAAATGTTTAGTGTAAATGCCCTATAGTCTAGATAATAAGAATCTATCCTATAGGGCATTTAATATTAACCTCTTTGACGAGGTGTTGGGTTATTCATAGAATTATTATCGGTTGGAAGACCATATCTCATTTTTTCATACATAGGTTGAGTAGGAGCTATCCAAACTTTTCCTTCACCACTAAATGTATTTAAGAATCCTTCACCATTTATAGCTGAACCAAATAAACTTTTATCTGATTTTGTAACGCTAAAGTTTACACCTTTAGTTCTAGCTATAGCAAAGTTTCCATCTACCTTTAATTCTTGACCTTTACTTATTTCACATTCTACTATTTCTGACTTTGGTACACTACATTCAAGTATAACTACCCCTGAACCAGTTAATTCTATTTGAAATAATCCTTCTCCTCCAAGTAATGTTGATGAAATATTTTTTTGCATAACTCCTTTAACAGTTATATCCTCTGAACAACAATAAAACATTCCTTTATCAACGATTATACTTTCATCATTTAATTCCATTATTATATAATGTTTATATGATGGTTCTAAAAGAATCTCTCCACTTCCACTATAAGTAGGCTTTATAGCACTTTCATTTGTTATACTTCCTGAAACAGCCTTTTTAAAAAGACCTCCTACACCACCAATATTACTTTTAGATTGTATATTTCCTTTATAGTAATAAAGTGCTCCTGCTTCAGTTTTTACTGCACTATTATTTAACTTTATTCTTACTTGCTTCATTTTTAATCCAGCTTGACTTGCAAAAAATAGACCCATAGCTGTTTCTACATTTTGAGCTCCTTCTAGATTATTGTATGCTATTATTTCAAAATCTACACCATCATATGATATACTGTCGATTATACTTATCTTTTCATCTAATCTATTCATTTCAATCTCCTTATTATTTATCTATTAAATCTTGAATCTTATAATTAAAATATTGTATATACATTATATCATATATCTCTTATTACTCAAAAATCAATATATTTATTATCTATGCATTTTTTACGCTTATAAAGTCATTGATATTACTTATATTCATTAGTTATCTAAATTTTTCATGATATAATTTCTTTATACGTAAAAAATGAACCAAATTTTATTTGGTTCATCTTATCATCTATTTATTAAATCCATTATTTTGTTGATTATTATTTTGCATATTTATATGTCTAGATGGTTGTATAGTTGATACTGCATGCTTATATATCATATTTTGTTGTCTTTTTTCGTCTTCTAGCATTATTATATAACTATCAAACCCTTTTACTTGTCCATTTACTTTAACCCCATTCATTAAATATATTGTAACAGGTATTCTTTCTTTTCTAGCATTATTTAAAAATAAATCCTGTAAATTTATAGCTGTATTTTTCATTTGTATATATCCTCCCGATAATTTAATTGAAGTAGTAAAATTTACCATTCCTTTTATTATATTTTATATAATTTATAGCATTTTTTCAATATGCATAATTATATCATTTTTAAGTACTTGACTGTCACTATATTCATCTAAGTTAAACCACTTAGCATCGTCATATCTTCTAAACCAAGTTAACTGACGCTTTGCATACCTTCTTGAGTCTCTTTTTATTATGTCTATAGCCTCATCTAATGTATACTCACCATCTAAATATTTTATTATTTCTTTATATCCTATACCCTGCATAGATATCATATCTTTTGTATATCCCATTTTAAGTAAGTTTTTAACTTCATTTATTAAACCATTATCCATCATTATATCTACACGCTTATTTATTCTTTCGTATAGATGTTCTCTTTCTCTATTTAAAACTATTATTATAGGATTATATTTTTCATTAAACTTTAAGTCCTTAGAAAAATCATTCATCTTTTCTCCACTTAAACAAACTTCAAGAGCTCTTATAACTCTTTTAGTATTATTTTTATGGATTCTCTGTGCAGCTTCAGGGTCTAATTCTTTTAATTTATTATGCATATAGTCTATTCCATTTTCTTCAAGTTCTATTCTTAATTTTTCTCGAAGCTCATTATTTGCATCAGATTTTGCAAAATCCATATTATAAATTAATGAATTTAAATAAAGTCCAGTTCCTCCTGTTACTAAAACTTTTTTATTATCCTTATTTATTTTTTGTATATAATCATCTGCCCTTTTTTGAAACTCAGAAACTGAAAATACATAATCTGGAGTTACTTCATCTACTAAGTAGTGTTTTACTCCTTGCATTTCATCGATTGTTATCTTAGCACTTCCTATATCCATATATTTATATATTTGCATTGAATCTGCAGATATAATTTCAGCATTTAGCTCTTTTGCAAGGTCTATTGATAAGTTAGTTTTTCCAACTGCTGTTGGTCCTGTAAGTATTATAATTGGAATTTTTTTCATATTAATCCTCTCTAAACTACATAATTCGTTTGAACATTTTTTCTATTTCTGTTTTCGTTATTTCTACTATTGTTGGTCTACCATGAGGACATGTAAAAGGATTTTCACAAGTTTCAAGTTCATTAAGTAAACTTCTTATTTCCATACTTTGAATTCTGTCATTTGCTTTTATAGCTGCTCTACACGCCATAGATGCAAATTTTTCTCCTTTTAACTCATAGTTGTTTTTTATTTCTTCTATATTATCTATTATTTGTAGTATAAATTTTTCAGATTCAGGAACACCGAATATAGTTGGTACACATCTTATCATTATATGATTTTTACCAAATAATTCAATTTCAAAACCAAATTTCATAAATAAATCTAAATTATTTTCAACATGTAACATATCTATATTAGATAATTCAAGCACTATTGGATCTAGTAACATCTGCATATTTATACGAGATTTATAGAACTTGTCCATATATCTTTCATAAAGTATTTTCTCATGGGCTGCATGTTGATCAAGCAAATACATAGAGTTTCCTTTAGACAATATTATATAGGTATCAAATATTGTTCCTATAACATTATATCCTGCTAATGAAAACTTATTAGATGGAGTTTCTTCAAAAAATTGTTCTTGAATATTGTCCTCTATTTTTCCTATTTCTTTTGTAAATTTACTACTATATTCATCTTTATTTATATATTCACTACTAGACTTATAAGTTAAATTATTTTCTTCATACTCATTATCCTGATTATATAAGCTTTCTTGATATTCTTTTTCTTTATCTAACTTTTCTATATCTTCAATAGAAAAAGAATTTTCTAAGCTAATATTACCTTCTATTATATATTCAGAACTAGAATCTTCTTTTATTATCTTTATATTATCTAATTCATTTATATTAGCTGTTGATTTTTTCTCATATATATATTCTTTATCTTTTTCTGTGTTATTTTCACTTTTTATAATATCATTAAATGACATAAATGAATCTATTGGCCTTTCGTAATTTTTCTCAATTACTTTTATATCCTCAAACTCTTTATTTTCATATATGTTTTTACTTTGATTGCTATTTTCTTTTACTAAAATATTTTTAGTTTCTTCTTTTTTATCATATGTTTCATATTTTCCTATTAATGATACCGAGAGTAAAGTTTTTCTTAGTATATCTCTAAGTTCAATATACATTTCCTTTTCATTTTCAAATTTAACTTCAAGCTTTGTTGGATGTATATTTACATCTATACTAGCTGGATTTATAGTTAACTGTATAAAACATATTGAATGTTTATTGATAGGTATAATACCTTTATAAGCTTCACTCATAGCATCTAAAACTATCTTACTTTTTACAAATCTTTTATTTATATATATATGTTGTAAGTTTTTATTAGATCTATATATGTTGTTGTTTCCTATATATCCACTTATCTTAAAATATTTGCACTCATAATTTATCTCTATTAAATTCTCACAAATTTCTTTTCCATATATACTTCTTATAACACTTAATAATTTGTTATCTCCTGGTGTTGTAAGCATAGATTTATTATTATTAACATATTTAAATTGAACATGTGGATTTCCTATTGCAAGTTTATTTATTAAATCACTTATATTTATAGTTTCAGCATGAGTTGATTTTAAGAACTTTTGACGAGCTGGTGTATTAAAAAATATATCTTTTATTATAATAGTTGTACCATTATGAGTTCCTACTGGCTCTTTAGATACTACCTTTCCACCTTCAACTATTACTTTAGTTCCTATAGGCTCATCCTTTGTTTTAGTTACCATTTCAAGTTTTGATACAGCACTAATAGATGCTAATGCTTCTCCTCTAAATCCAAGAGAATATAAATCATATAAATCATCTATATTTTTAATCTTACTTGTAGCATGTCTTAAAAATGATTTATCAACTTCACTAGATGCTATCCCACAACCATTGTCAGTTATTCTTATAAGTTTTTTTCCACCATCTTGTATATCTATAACTACTTTAGTACTTCCTGCATCAATAGAATTTTCTATTAATTCTTTAACTACAGAAGAAGGTCTTTCAACCACCTCTCCTGCAGCTATTTTATTTATAGTTAAATCATCTAGTATATTAATTCTATTCATATTGTCCTCCCCTTTTTCTAACGTATTAGCTTAATATATTTCGCTAATTTAAAATTAATTTTAGGGTTATTCAACTCTTAATTGTTTTTAGCTTTCTTTTGTAATGAATATAATGCATTTATTGCATCTAGTGGAGTCATATTAAGCAAGTCTAAGTTTAATATTTCATCCTTTAAATTGTTATCACCTATAGTGTCGAAACTCATTTGAGTTACTGCTATTTGTGAATTTGCTTCATTATCTTTAATTTTTTTAGATAAATCTTTATTTTCTATAGTTAATTTATCATTTTTAGATTTAATATCTTCATAGTTTTTAACTAAAGATTCATGTTCTAATTTTAAACTTTCGAATTCTTCTTTAAAGCTATTTTCTTTTAAATAACTTATTTCTTTTTCTAGTTTTGCTATATTCTCAATATATAATTTATCATTATTGCTTGATGAAATTTCTGCATTATTTATAGTTTCTAAAACTCTATCAATATCTTTATTTATAGCTACACTATTGTATATGTGATTTTTTTCTAAATCACTTAATATTTCTCTTGATCTATTTATAACTTCATCTGGAAGCTTTGCAAGTTTTGCAACATATATACCATAACTCTTATCCGCTCCAGTTGGTATTATTTTTCTTAAGAATATTATATTATCATCATCTTCTTTAACTGCTATAGAGTAGTTTTTAACTTCGCTAAATTCATTTTCAAGGTCAGTTAATTCATGATAATGTGTTGCAAATAATGTTTTACATTTTATTTTACTTTGAATATACTCAACTATCGACCATGCTAAGCTTATACCATCATAAGTACTTGTCCCTCTTCCGATTTCATCAAGTATTACTAGACTTTTATCTGTAGCATTTTTAAGTATATGAGACACTTCACTCATTTCAACCATAAATGTTGATTGCCCTTGAGATAAATCATCACTTGCTCCAACTCTTGTAAATATTCTATCAAGTATTGGTATATTTGCATATTCTGCTGGAACAAATGAACCAATATGTGCCATTAAAGCAATTACTGCTGTTTGTCTCATATATGTTGACTTACCTGCCATGTTTGGTCCTGTTATTATGTTTATTATATTTTCACCAGTATTTAAATAAGTGTCATTTGGAACAAAGTTTTCTTCTCCCACTATATTTTCAACTACTGGATGACGACCATTTTTTATATCTAATTTATCATCTTCATTTATATTAGGTCTTACATAATTGTTTATATAAGCTACAGTAGCTAATGATACAAATACATCTATATTTGCTATAGTTTTAGATACTTTTTGTATTCTATCTATATTTTTATATATTTCATTCCTTATATTTACAAATATTTCATATTCTAAAGACTTAATCTTTTCTTCAGCATTTAGTATTTTATCTTCTATTTCCTTAAGCTTCGGAGTTATAAATCGTTCTGCATTACTTAGTGTTTGCTTTCTTATATAAGACTCATCAATTTTAGCAGTATTTAAATTAGCTTTAGTTATTTCGATAAAGTAACCAAACACTTTATTAAATCCTATTTTAAGGGATTTAACACCAGTTTTTTCTCTTTCTTCATTTTCGATTTCTTTTATCATATATGCTCCGTTTTTAGAGATGTCACGAAGCTCTTTTAATTCTTCATTAAAATCTGATTTTATTATATTACCATCCTTTAATGTTATTGATGGTTCTTCAAGTATAGACTGATTAATAAGGTTGTATAAATCATTTAAATCATCTAAGTCTTTTATATACTCTTTAAGCATAGATGCACTTGATGAATTTATAGTATCTTTTAATATCGGTAATTTTTCTATAGAATTTTTAAGGTGAATCATTTCCTTTGGTGTTACTTTTTCAAAGGCAATTTTTCCACATATTCTTTCTATATCGTATACATTTTTTAAGATTTCATTTAAGTCTTCACGAAGCATAAAGTCATCTTTAATTTCTTGTATAACATTTAATCTTTCATCTATTTTAGCTTTATTAACTAATGGCTCTTCTACATACTTTCTAAGAAGTCTTCCCCCCATAGCAGTAGATGTTTTATCTAATACATGTAAAAGTGAACCTTTTTTCTTATTTCCTCTTATAGTCCCTGTAAGTTCAAGGTTAACTCTTGTAAACATATCAAGTACCATATATTCACTTGAGTTGTATATATTTATGTTATTTATATTTGATGTAACTTGCTTTTGAGTGTTAAATATATAGTTTAAAAGTATAGATAAGCTATATTTTATTAAATCTTTATCATCAAATTTTATATTGCTTAAATATTCATCGCTAAAGTACTCATTAAGAATACTTTCATCTAAATATTGTTCGTCAAAACTTTCATTTATATATATATTACTTATTGTTGCTATATTTTGAAGTTTAGGTATAAAGTTTAAGTCATTTATTATTATTTCTGTTGGATGAACTTTAGCAATTTCTTCTACTATTTTATCAGTAGAAAGGTAAGTTGCATTTGCTTCTCCAGTGCTTATATCAACATAAGTTAATCCACATAAATCGCCTTTTATATATAGTGATAAAAGATAGTTATTTTTCTTATTTTCAAGTAAACTCCCTTCAAGTACAGTACCTGGTGTTACAACTCTTATAACATCTCTTCTTACTATACCTTTAGTTGTTTGTGGATCATCTAATTGTTCACCTATTGCAACTTTGTATCCTGCTTCTACTAATTTTGATATATATGAATTGGCACTGTGAAATGGTATCCCACACATAGGGGCTCTTTCTTCTAGGCCACATGATTTTCCTGTTAATGCTATTTCAAGTGTTTTTGAAGCTACTATAGCATCTTCAAAAAACATTTCATAAAAGTCTCCAAGTCTAAAGAATAATATACAGTCAGGGTATCTATCTTTAACTTCAAAGTATTGTTTCATCATTGGAGTAAGTTTATTTCTATCTATGTTCATACTCACCCTCCTTAAATCTTTAGTAATTATATTGTCTAGTTAATTATTATACCATAACTAATAAGCTTTATTAAGTTTGGATAAAAAAATTCGCTTCGCTCATTTCGCCAACGATACATCCTTGTTACCACTACGGATACATCCGTTGCTCAAAATAACTATTTAATTATACGTTATCAAAAGTAGCTATTTTATAATACATTAATAATAAAAAATAATCTAAGTATTTTTAATACCCAGATTACTTCTATATTAATAATTGAATTCTTATTATATCTTAATTTATACATATATTTTTATATTATTTTAATATTTTTTCATAACAATAAAATGCCTTCTCTTTACTTAAAAATTTTACTTCTCCAATAAATTTGTATCCAAGTTTTTTAAATAAAGAGTTCATTTTTGTATTTAATGAGTAAGTATCTGTTTTTATATATCTTATTCCTTCCTTTGATGCTAACTCCTCACAAAAACTCATTAACTTAGTAGCTATTCCAGCATTTCTAAATTTAGTATTAACAGCTATTCTATGTGCTACCATACATTTTTCATTTAATGACCATTTTAAATTCTCATATTCTTTGGCTTGATTACAATCAATACATATAAAACCTTTTATATTGTTGTCTTCTTCATAAACATATAAGCTATCATTTTTTATATCATTTATAAACGTTTCACTATTAGGATAATTATCATCCCATTGAGTATTCCCATACGATTTCATTTCTTTTACGGTTTCATTTATTATAGACATTATAGTACCTACATCACTTATTTTAGCTTTTCTAATCATTAGATTCCCCCCCTTTATATCTCTTACTTTTTATTATAATATCATAAATCTTACTATTTTCCAATTTATAGGATTATCTCACATTCGATATAAAAATCACTATTTAGTATAGTATTTTAAAGTAATTTAAAATTATTTATTTATAAATAGTTTCTAATTTCTTTATAATAAAAAGTTCCTACATAAATATATCTTTATATAAGAACTTTTGTATAATTTCAAAACCTTTTATATTATGAAATTTATCCATTTATATCTTTTGCTTTATATGTTTTATAACAATGAGCAAATTCTCTAGTATTAAAAATATATTTTCCACCTAGTTGTGTATAGTATGCACCTGTAGAATCATATATATCTTTTATTTTTTGTGTTAAATTTTTATGATAATATCTAAGTTCTTTAAATTCTTTCTTAAGTCTTTCACTTGTAAGCCATAATCTATTAGAACTTATATCAGTTAATTTTATATTTTCAAAGTTTAAATTATTTTTATTTGCATATATATATATTTCAGCTAATATTTCCTGTAAATTTTCATTTGTAAGGTCATGCTTTAGCTTTTTATATATAATACTTCCCATACCATCAATACCTTTTTCGTTAAGCTTTTCTTGATTAATAAGTGCATTTAGTGGTTGTCTTTTTATATATACATAATAAGTATCTTCTAATATATAACTTCCTCTTAAATACTTAGCTGGTCTATATATAACAAGTATAGGACTATACATTCCACCCTTTTCATCTTCATTGAAATCTTCTATATCCTCTAGGTATTTTAGTTTCCCTTCTATGTTTAAGCTTCCATATCTAGATTTTTGTCTTAATGAATACATATTTTCATCTTTTATACAATTTATTATCTCATCTATATATTCTTTATTAACTATAAAGTCTTCGTTATATGAATTATTTACATATTCATTTTTAATTTCTTCTTTTGCTAAATTTATCTCATTTATATTTACACCTAAGTGTATATTTAAATTTTTAAACTTTTCTTCTAAAGAATGTATATCTACATCTATATAATTTATAAATTTATCTAAATTTTCTTCAGATTTTATATTAAGTAATAAATCTCCAATATTCTTTTGAGTTATTGAGCTATCTTTTTCAAATAAATATTTAATTATATATTCTTTAAGCTTCTCTACATTCTTATAAATTCTTATATATTCTTTTAATAAAATATTATCTTCATCGATATTATTTATCATATTACTTGGTATATTTATATATATGTCATCTTCTTTTGTATATAATCTCATTTATGTCTCTCCTTACTATATAACTAATTTATATTATACATATGAGGTAAGAAATAATCTATAATAATCGTATTATTTGTATTATTTTGATTTATAATTGTATATAATATAATACTATACTTTAATAATTAAAGGAGTAGTTATATGATAGAAGACTTAAAGCATAAATTTGAAAACTATAAACCGTATATAAATGGATATAAAAATATGAAAAGAGCTTCAGTTTTAATTCCCATAGTAAAAAAAGATAACATGCATTATATATTATTTCAGGTAAGGTCTAAAAATTTAAAAAGTCAACCAAATGAAATATCTTTTCCTGGAGGAAAAATAGAAAATAATGAAAGTCCTCTTGATGCAGTTATAAGAGAAACTTGCGAAGAACTTGGAACAAATGTTAAAAACGTAAATATTATCTCTGAAATAGATTTACTTATAACACCTGGTAATATGATAATTCATCCTTTTGTGGGATATATAAATAATATAGATAGCCTTCATATAAATAAAGATGAGGTAGACCATATTTTTTTAGTTCCATTATCTTACTTATTAAAACATAAGCCTTCTCTTTATAATAATGAAGTTAAAGTTATTCCAAATGATAATTTTCCTTATGATATTATCCCAAATAAAAAGGATTACAAATTTGCTACTAGTAATTATAGAGTTTTATTTTATAAATATGAAAATTATGTAATTTGGGGTATAACAGCTAAAATATTAGAAAATTTCCTAGAGTTTTTAGAAGTATAAAATTCACTTGATTCATATCGTCAACGACTTCATCCATTGCTAAAAAAATGTGCCTTAAATATTTAAGGCACATTTTCTATAATTACTTAACTAATTCTCCTTGTAATGAGAAAGTTTTTGGTGATGTTATTTTTACATTAACTAACTTACCAACTATATCTTCACTTCCACCAGTAAAGTTTACTAGTTTATTTTGTCTAGTTCTACCTGTTAATACATTATCATCAGTTTTACTCTTTCCTTCAACTAAAACTTCAACAACTTTATCTTGGTAGCTTTCATTTATCTTAGCTATTTCTTCATTTACTACAGCTAACACTCTATTAAATCTTTCATGTTTTACATCTTCTGGTATTTGGTCTTCCATCTTTGCAGCTGGAGTTCCTTCTCTCTTTGAGTATATAAATGTAAATGCTGTATCGTATTTTACTTTTCTAACTACATCTATAGTATCTAGTAAATCCTCTTCAGTTTCACCTGGGAATCCTATCATAAGGTCAGTTGAAAATGCTATATCAGGAATTTCTTTCTTAGCTTTTTCTATTATTTCTAAGTAATGTTCTTTACTATAATGTCTATTCATTTTCTTAAGTAATCTTGTACTTCCACATTGTACTGGTAAGTGCATAAATTCACATACTTTATCACAATCTCTCATAGCATATATAACTTCATCAGATATATCTTTAGGGTGAGATGTCATAAATCTTATTCTCTCTAAACCTTCTATTTCATTTACTATTCTTAGAAGCTCAGCAAATGTTACAGGATTGTCTAAAGTCTTACCATATGAATCTACATTTTGACCAAGTAATGTTACTTCCTTAGTTCCATTTGCCACTAATTCTTTTATTTCATTAACTATATCTTCAACAGTTCTACTTCTTTCTCTACCTCTAGTGTACGGTACTATACAATAAGTACAGAAGTTATTGCATCCATACATTATATTTACAAATGCTTTAAGTTCAAATTTTCTACTACTTCTAAGACCTTCTACTACTTCTCCATCTACATCCCAAACATCTACTAACATACCTTCTGATTCCATTGATGAAGCTAATAATTCTGGGAATTTATAAAGGTTGTGTGTTCCAAATACTAAATCAACATGATTATATTTAGACTTTAGTTCTTTAACAACATGAGGCTGTTGCATCATACATCCACAAACAGCTATTTTTAAATCTGGATTTTTACGTTTATTAAACTTTAATTGACCTAAGTTTCCATAAACTTTAAGTTCTGCATTTTCTCTTACTGCACAAGTGTTATATATTATAAGGTCGCACTCTGCAGCAAGCATAGTTCTTTGGTAACCCATATCATCAAGCATTGCACATAACTTTTCTGAGTCATGTTCATTCATTTGGCATCCAAAAGTTTGTATCATATACTTTGGCTTTGTTTGATGTATTGCATAAAATCTTGAATTTTTTTCAGCTATTGCTTCTATAAATCTATCTTGTTCTTGTATTTTCTCTATAGGAACTTGTACTTGTTTTCTTTTGCTCATAATCGTAACCTCCTTACTACTAAGTAAGTCATATTATATCAAATTCTACCATTATTTTAAAGACATCATTTTATATTTGAGTATTTAACATTTAAATTTGGTTATATTAAGTTATATAATGTTTTTAGAGGTGATAAGGTGCTTGTTGTTTTTATTAGAAGTATAATACTATATATATCCGTTTTAATAGCTTTAAGGGTTATGGGAAAAGGTGAAATAGCTGAAATGAATGCTTTTGACTTAGTAATAACATTACTTCTTTCAGAAGTTGCAGCTATTCCAATGCAAGATAATTCTATACCTATTATATATGGAATTTCATCAATTACTGCACTTGTATTTATAGAAATTTTAATTTCTTATATAGCTTTAAAAAGTAGAACTGTTAGTAAGATTTTATCTGGTAGCCCTACTGTACTTATAAATAAAAGTAAACTAAACTACAAACAATTGAAAAAAGAACGTATATCTATTGAGGAGTTGCTTGAGTCATTACGTTCTCAAGGATATTTCAACCTTAAAGATGTTCAATATGCACTACTTGAAACTGATGGAAATCTAAGTATTGTTCCATCACCATCTTATGATTCTAGTAAAGCAACTGATTTTAAACATTTACCTATTCCTGTTATAATAGATGGCAAAGTTATAAAAGATAATTTAAATGAATTAAATAAGGATGAAAAATGGATTTTAAAAACTTTAAAATCTAAAAATATAAAAAAGGTTAAAGATGTCTTAATTTTTATGATAGATGAAAATGATGATATCTTTATACAAAGAAAAAAAGAATAAATGAGGTGATATAATATGAAACGAATTATTGGCGTTTTAATATGGACTTTATTATTTATATCTTTAGGTATTTATTCTGAAAATAAAATATATGATTTTACTAATAAATTTAAATCTGAAATTGAAATTATTCAAAAAAATATTGAAGATGATAATCTTGAAAAAGTTTCTAATGATATAAAAAAATGGTCTAAATCCTGGCATAAAGAAAAAGAAATTTGGTATAAAATAGTTAATCATGAGTACTTTGATGATATATGTTTATCTCTTAATATTATTGAACAAAGTATAAAATACGATGATAAGTTAAATGCATTAGAACAAGTTGAGACTATAAAGATGCTCTTAAATAATATTTTAGAATCAGAAAAATGTGATTTAAACCATATATTCTAATAAAAAATAGGCTTTAAAAGCCTATTTTTTAATAACTCACTTTATATAAATATAGTCCTTTAGCTGGGGCAGTATCTGCAGCTTTGGTTCTATCTTTTTCTTCAAGCATTGTTTTAATATCTTCAGGTGCTATTTTTTTATGTCCAACATCTATTAAAGCACCAGTCATTATTCTTACCATATTATATAAAAATCCATTACCTTCAAAGTATATTTCTACTAAACCATTAGTTTCTGTTATATTTATAGAATATATGGTTCTTACATTTGATTTTTTCTTAGATTTAGATGATGCAAAACTAGTAAAATCATGTTCTCCTATAAAATATTCACTTGCCTCTTTCATTAATTCTATGTCTAACTTCTTAGGTATATGAGTAGTATACTTTCTTAAGAATGGATCATGAAATTTATTATTGTATATTTTATATAAGTATACTTTTGATTTTGCATTGTATCTACTATGAAATCTTCCATCTACTTCTTCTAAGCTAGTTATTACTATATCTTCTGGTAAATACTCATATAAATATGTTTTCATTTTATCTACAGATAAATTAGAAGCTGTTTTAAAATTAGCAACTTGTCCATATGCATGAACTCCCATATCTGTTCTTCCAGATCCAATTATCTCTATACTTTCATTAGCCATTTTGCTTAAGACATCTTCTATCTTACCTTGTATTGTCATATCATTGTCTTTTAGCCTCTGAAACCCTTTATACCTTGAGCCATCATATCTTATAGTCATCTTTATGTTTCTCATATTGTTCCTCTTTCTATTTTCAGCTTATATAGATTTTATAAGTGTATTTTTTATTTTTACAGTTATAGAAGTTCCTACTCCTTTTTTACTGTTAAGTATCATCTTACCTCCATGAAGTTTTACTATTTCATTACTTATAGCAAGTCCCAAACCACTACCTGCTTTATTGTAATCTTCTTGGAAGAATTTATCTAAGACTTTTTCTAAATTTTCTTTTTCTATACCAGCTCCATTATCTACTACCTTCATAGTTGTGTACTCTTCATCTTGAGATACTATAATATTTATAAATCCACCTTCGTCAGTAAATTTTATAGAGTTCTGAATTAAATTTATTAATACCTGTCTAAGTCTATCCTTATCCCCTTGGATTAAATCAATATTTTCAGTTTTAAACTCTACATTTAAGCTTATATCCTTCTCGCTCGATTTTACCTTAAGCTGATTCACAACGCCTATTGCTAACCTTTTTATATCTACAGTATCTATTTTTAACTTTATTCTATCAGATGCTAGTCTTGAAAAATCAAGTAACTCTTCAACTAGCTTTATAAGTCTTTCAGTTTCATCTTGAATTATTCCAAGCCCTAAGTCAAGTTCATCTCTTGTTATACCTTCATATCCTAAAGTTTCACTCCATCCCTTTATTGATGTAAGTGGCGTTCTAAGTTCATGAGATATTGATGATATGAACTCTTCTTTTAATTTTTCACTTTTATCTATTTCAGCCGCCATATGTACAAATGTTTTGGCTAAATCTCCTATCTCATCATCTGATATACTAGTGTCTTTTAATTTTATACTAAAGTTACCATGTGCTAACTCATTTGCAAATTCTTTTAGTTCTATAAGTGGCTGAATTATAGTTTCTGCAAATCTTAGACTTAAAGATATAGCTATTATTAATATAAATATCCCTGCAAGTATTAATCCAAGTGCCAACTTAAATATAGTAGCATCTATCTCTGTTAATGACACAGTGTATCTTATTGCACCTTCTATTACATTATTTATCTTTATTGGTACAGATACACTCATTACATGTTCATTAGTAGATTCTATCTTATGAGTTATTGGATATAAATCCTTTCCACCCATTAATGCCTTATCTACATCTTCAGCTTCTATTTTCTCATGTTTTTTTATTCCATACTGATCAATTATAATATACTTATCTTTATTTATTACCTGTGTTGCATACTTTGAGCTTCCTACAACTCTTTGTTTATCTAGTATATTACTTACTTTTTCATCAAAAGTAGTATTCTCTATGTTATTTATACTTGTATTATATACAGAGTTTGTATATTCAACTTGATTTTTTAAATTTTGTCTTACAGAGTCATAATAATAATTCTGAACATAAAATATAAATAATCCTTCAAATAAAGTAACTGTTGTTATAATTATTATAAAATAATTTTTAATTACTCTTTTTCTTAACCCTTCAAAATGTAGCACTATTGTTCTTCCTTTCTAAAACAATATCCATATCCCCAAACAGTTTGTATATATTTAGGTTTTGATGGGTCATCCTCTATTTTATTTCTTATTCTTCTTATATTTACATCTACTATTTTAAAATCATAAAGATAGTTACTTCCCCAAACTTCTTCAAGGATTTGATCTCTACTTAAAGATTTCTTTGCATTAGTTATTAAATATTTTACTATTGAAAACTCTGTTGGTGTAAGTTCTATTTCTTTACCATCTTTAAATAGCTTTCTTTTATCTAAGTTAAGAGTAAAAGGTAGCGATATTATTTCATTATTGTTTATAGTATCATCTTTTTTGATTCTTCTAAGTAACGCACTTATTCTAAATAATAACTCCTTTATACTAAATGGCTTTACCATATAGTCATCGGCACCAGATATAAATCCTTCTATTTTATCTTCTTCTTGTGCTTTAGCCGTAAGCATTATAATTCCAACTTGGTCAAAATTTTGTCTTATATATTTACAAACTTCTATTCCACTCATATCAGGTAACATTACATCTAAAAGTGCTAAAGATATATTTTTTTCATTTTTTATCTTATCTATAGCTTCTTGTCCACATCCAGCTTCTATTACCTCATATCCTTCTCTTTTTAAATTTATACTTACAAAACTTCTTATTCCTATTTCATCTTCTAATATTAATATTTTTTCCTTCATACAAATCCTCCCAAACAAATATTAATAAATTAATGAAAAATACTCCATTAATGCTTCTGTAGTTATATTTAAAGCTTTTAACAATTCTTCATTATTTTTTTGTAATATAAATGTATTATCATAATTTTCAGCAAGTATCATAGATGATTTATTAGTTATATTTTTTCCTTCATCTGCAACAGGCTTAGGAGATACAATTATAGTAAAAATATTTTTAGGTTCATTTTCTACTGAATCATGATAGTAGAACTTAAATAAAGTATTTTCACCTTGATACTCTTGTTCACTATATATTTTATTTACCAAGTTATTTGGTATATCTAATTTAAAATTATATTTATAATTATAATATATTCTACTATTAAATACCAATCTAGCATCTTCATTATACTTTCCATTCCATCTATACCAACTTACTGTAGATGATGATTGTAATGTATATATACTACTACTTCCTGCTACTATTGGTATTTCAAGAACTTTGTCTTTATTTATATCTTCAACTGCTATATAGTATGGTTTCATTAAATTTTTATCATCATCTTTAAATACCTTTTCTAACTTTTTATCCTTAGTATATAATATTTGAGTTCTATAATTATTATCTTTTAGATTTGGAATATCTAGTACAATTCCATTTTTATTAGTATCTACTTGTCCATATGTTATATATAGGTTATTAAGATTTTTAACATTTTCATGCTCTATATAATCTAATAATTTAATTTTACCATCAAAGTTTAATAAACTTGAATAAACTTTATTTGTTTTAGGATTATAGTTTAAAACCAATATATCTAAAATATCATCATTATCGATATATTCTATCTTAATTTTAATATCAGTAATATTATCTTTGTCTTTTATCCAATATGGGTTTAAAGTATCTACTTTACTTAACTCATTATCTTCAAACTTATATATGTACATATTAGTTTTATCTTGTTTTTTTATAAGAAGAATTATTTCTAAATGGTTATCTTTATCTAAGTCATAAAAATTCGCATATTCTATTGTCTCCCCACCTTCTAATACGTTTCCTTCTTCTTGATATTCTCCATTTTTATCCTTCTTAAGTACCATAAATCCTACTTCAGTTTTATTTTCATTTACATCTTCTTTTTTTTCAAAAACTACTAACTCTTTTTCTCCATCTTTATTTAGGTCAACCTCATTTATTTTTGCAACTTCACTTGAGTTTCGTGGAAGCAATAACGAAGAATTTAGAGATGGTAAAATCTTCTCTATTTGTTTATATAATTTCAAACTTGCTTCACTATAAACTGGTTTTTCCTTTATAAGTTGTTCTGGTGACTCAGAGTTTAAGCTACATCCACTTAATGTAATCATTAACAAAGCTGATAAAGCAGTTAACTTAAATAACTTCATCCAAAACCTCCCTATTTATTTATTTTTCAAAATACGCTTTAAAACTTTCTATCCTTTCTTTTTCTTCTTTTATCCTATCTTCATCTAAATTTCCTCTTCCAATCCTATCACATAAAGATAGTAATGCTACCTCTTTATATTCTACATCATTTATCATATCTTGTGGTTGAAAAAATGGAAGATTTTTATCATAAAATAATGGTTGCATATGCCATCTTACTAACTTAGATACCTTTTGTTTAAATTCTTCATCATCAGTCAGTTCATTTAGAATATTCATTGCTATATCTTTACCTTCTGTATCATGGTTATATGAAGTTATTCTATTTTTTCTAACTCTTGTAGTAGTTAACTTTCCTATGTCATGTAAAAGTGCTGCCCACATAAATACTTTTTCATCATTTGAATATTTTTTATATTCACTTGCTAAATCTACTACTAAAAGCACGTGCTTTAAAACACTTCCTTCTGGATGATATTTTGGATTTTGTTCTATATTGTTTAGCTTTTTTATTTTATTAAATGGCTCTTTATCTAAATATCCCTCTATTATTAGACGTTCTAAATCCTCAGATGGTTTCAAACTTTTTAATAAAATTTCATTTATTTTTTCAAATAGCTCTTTATTGTTCATAAAATCACCCTTTTAAATATTAAAATTTTACTTGCTTGATTATCGTATAGGCTAATCGCTTGATGTCTTTAACGATATATCCTTGATATTACCTTGAGCAACATGTTGACAAATTATTTCAGATACATTCCTTTCTCAAAATAAATAAGCTTAGTATAAATACTAAGCTTTTATATTTTAACACTATTTATATAGATTTATTATTATTTTTTAGGAAACTTATCCTCTGACCAAACAATATTTTCAAATTTACTTTGTACTTCTTTTATCTCTGAAGCTTTTTGTTGAGATTCTTCTATATTATTATTTTCTTCAGTAGTTTCATCTCCTCTAAATGTTATTATATCTTTACTATCGTCTTCTTTAACTTCTATTTCAGCTTCAGGTTCTACTTCTTCTAAACTTCTTACTTCATCTTCTATCTCTTCTTTATGAGTATGTGGTCCTTTTCTTTTTTTAGGATTTATTACCTTTTGATTTGAACTTTTATTTTTTTCTTGTGGAGAGTTTGTAGATTCTTTATCATCATTTTGTGACTTTTTCAATTTACCTTGAGCTTTTTTACTACTTTTCCCTAATCCATTTTTATGATGAGCTTGTTTTCCATAACCAGGTTTACCTTGACTTTCTTCACTTTGACTGGATTTATTATGTCCATGTTGTTCTTTATTATTATGTTCAGTTTTACTATTTTTTAAGTTTTCATTGCTTTGAGTTTCTTGATTATTATTTGATGACTTTTTATGGTTAGGTCTTTTTTTAGGTCTAGGTGACTTTTTAGTTTTATTAGTTTCTGCCATATTCTCTTGTGATTGCTGTTTGTTAGTCTGAACATCTTCTACTACATCTGAAGTTTCTTGATCTTGATTTTGATGTTGGTGGTGCGGATTATGATGTTGCTTTTTATTAGGTCTCTTTTTACCACCTAAAGCAAAATTTAATTTAAGCCCACCTTGTTTTTTTTGATTAGATTCATTATCTAACCCAAACTCTTTTTTATTTTCCTCTGGAACTAAATCATTTAATATTATCTCATTGTAATCTTCTTCATATTTTGATTTTTCTTGTGTATTTTTTTCTATTTTTTTTGAGTGCTTATTTTTTACATTTCTATTACGGCTTCTACTACTTAGTCTTAACATAATTACACCCCCTTAAAATACTCTTTATGTTATATATATTATCTTAAGGGGGAAATTATTAATTATTTTTTAGGTGGTCGTGGTCCTATATATTGATACAAGTTAGTTTTAAGCATTCCATTGTATAGCTTTCTTCTTTTATCTGCTTCTTGCCCAAATTCTTTTTCAAAGTCCTCATATGAAGTTATTAAATAGTATGACCAATTCTTTAATTTTCTAAATGTATATCCTAAGTGTTTATATAAACTTTGTACACTTTCTTTATCTTCTAATCTTTCTCCATATGGAGGATTTGTAACTATAAATCCATATTCTTCGTCACTTGTAAAATCTATAGCATTTCCTAATTTAAACTCTATATATTCATCTACTCCTGCTATTTCAGCATTTTCTTTTGCAATTTCTAATGCTTCTTCATCTATATCATATCCATATATTTTAAATTCCACATCGTTATCTATTTTATCAAAAGCATCTTTTCTAGTATCCCACCAGATTTTTTTATCTAATGTTCTCCATTTTTCTGATATAAACTCACGATTAAGACCAGGTGCCATATTTATACCCATCATGGCAGCTTCTATAAGCATAGTTCCAGATCCACACATTGGATCTACTAATATTCTTCCTGGTTTCCATGGTACTAAACTCATTATCCCTGCAGCTAATGTTTCTCTTATTGGTGCTTTATTTGCTTTTTCTCTATATCCTCTTTTATGAAGTGCATCTCCAGTTGTATCTATTGATATAGTAACTTTATCCTTATGTAAGAATACATATATTGGATACTTTTCTTTGTCTTCCTTTAACATTCCACTTTCCATGTAACTTTTCTTAAGGCTATCTACTATAGCTTTTTTTACTATAGCCTGTATATCTGTTGTAGAATATAGTTTTGATTTTATAGATGATGCTTTTGAAACTGGAAATTGTGCTCCATATGGAATATATCTTGACCAATTTATTCTTTTAGTATTTTCAAATAATTCATCAAATGTTTTTGCTTCAAATTCTGCTACCTTAAGATGAACTCTTTCTGCACATCTTAACCACATGTTAGCTTTAGCTATTCCATCTTCACCAGTTTTATATGTAATTCTTCCATCTTCTGTTTTTATTATTTCAAATCCTAAATCCTTTATCTCTCTTGCTAGCATTTTTTCCATACCAAAAAAGCAAGGCGATATTAATGTATAACTTTTCTTCATGTCATCCTCCTAAATGTACTACTTATTCATGCTTCCCATTTCATATCCTGCCATATCTAGGGTAACATATTTAAATCCTATTTCTTTTAATTTTTTATTAGTTTTATTTAATAAATCTTCATTGAAAAATTTATGTATTTCATCCTTACCAACTTCTATTCTTGCAATATCATTGTGTGCTCTTACTCTAAATTGTTTAAATCCTACACTTATTAAGTATTCTTCACTTTTTTCTATTTTTTTAAGCAATTCTTTAGTTATTTTTGTACCATATGGTATTCTAGTTGCAAGACATGCAAAAGCAGGCTTATTATGAGTATTAAGTTCCATATCTTTTGAAAGTTGTCTTATATCATCTTTTGTTAATCCACACTCTTTAAGAGGACTTATTATATTTAGTTCTTCAAGTGCTTTAAGACCTGGCCTAAAATCACTTAAATCATCTAAATTAGTCCCATCTAATACATACTTTATATTATGTTTAGCTGCAATCTCTTTTACGACTTTAAATACTTCTTTTTTACAGTGATAACATCTATCACTATTATTTTCTATAAACTTTTCATCTTTAAAATTATCAACATTAACAACTATATGATTAACACCAAATTCCTTGGCATAATTTTTAGATTCCTCTATTTCTCTATCTGAGTGCATCATAGCATGAATGGTTACTGCAATAACTTTATCTTTTAAAATATCTTTTGCTACCTTAAGTAAAAAGTTACTATCTACACCTCCTGAATAAGCTATTGCTACATTTTCTAATTCTAATAGCCTTTTTCTTAGGTTATCTAATTTTATATTAACTTCCATAAGATTCCCTCCAAGGTATAATAAATTAATTATATAAAATGTATTGATATAAATCAAATTTAATTTATACTAATGATTTAAGTTTGAACTTTATTGGTATTTATTATATTATAAAATTATCATATATAGGGGGTAGGATATGAAAATTACTTATGATATTTTACAAAATTTACTTAAATGCAATAAGGGAATGAAATTAGTATTTAGAGATAATTCAAATATACTAGATGTTTATTTATTTAGTGATATTATATTAAGCTTAAATCTTAATATTAATAATATAGAAGATAATGCTGAATTTATCTATAATTCTATTACTAGGTTAGATAATGTTACAATATATATACCAAAAATATATCAAAAATAATCTATTGTGATAATTATTTTGTTAAGTATATTGAAATTACTACATAAATTTTTTAACTATAAAAATGTAGTTTGTTAAAAACTAGTATTTTAAATAATAATATTTGAATATCACAACAAGTTAAATTATTAATACATAAAGGGCTATATTTAGTAGCCCTTAATTTACTTAATATTTATTCTATTTTTATTCTTTATTATATATGACTATAAAAGAATCTTCTATACCTAATTCTTTTAACTGCTCTAATCTTTCTTCTGCATAAACTCTATTATTAAATGAACCACATACAACTCTATAAAAAGTATTTTCATCTATAACCGGTATATCTTCAGTATTATCATTATCTTCTATAAATTTATACTCTACTCCTAGATACTTACATATTCCTTTTGCTATAGCCTCTGCTAACTCATCTTGTTTTTGAAGTAATATTTTTGAGTCTTCAATATTATCTATGAATGCTAGTTCTATAAGACAAGCTCTCATATTTGTATATTTTATTACATAAAAGTTAGCTGTCTTAGTACCTCTATTTTTAGTATAACATTTAGTTTTCAATACTTCTTCATGAATGTTAGCTGCTAAATCATTTGTACTTGTAGTGTATGAGTAGGTTTCTACTCCACTTGCATCTCCATTAAAAGCATTACAGTGTATAGATATAAAACAATCAGCTTTCCAAGAGTTTGCAGCAGATGTTCTATCCTTCAACGATAATGTTTTATCATCAGTTCTGCTTAACTTTATTTCTAAACCTTGTTTTTTAAGAAAATCATAAACCTTTTTTGCTACAGATAACGTAATATCTTTTTCTAATAAATTATTTATACCTACTGCACCACTATCGTTTCCTCCATGACCTGGATCTATAAAAACTTTCTTTGCCAAAATATAATTCTCCTTCTTATATAAAATTTCCATTAAAAATATAATGGTGTTATATAATATGAAAAAAATACGACTTTTGACATTTGTTTCACTTCATATTATTTAAATAAAATATTATATATATTGAAGCATCACTAATCTTTTATTTCTTTGTTTTAATATAGCTTTAATAGGCTAAAATGCTTTTATGAGTGCTTACTTGATAGGAATTTTACTTTTATTTAACACAAAAAGTGTGTACCTTCATTTGAATAATCTAATTTGATTATCTAAATGAAGAATACACACTTTACTTTATAGTCAACATCCTTATAAAAGAATGTATTTTAAATCTATATTACTTTGTAAAATGTCTTTCTAATAATCCTAAGAATGCTTTACCGTGTCTAGCTTCATCTTTACACATT
>ERZ857965.1442-NODE-1442-length-24052-cov-6.919823_pt1 | contig 24052 bp, 15 predicted proteins | sample MGYA00519758_ERZ857965 | MGnify/ENA primary metagenome ERZ857965 (study PRJEB31778, sample SAMEA3449381) | human gut metagenome | biome: human gut; feature: human-associated habitat; material: faeces | place: United Kingdom | collected 2010/2012 ... | reverse complement strand
CCAAAAAAAGTAAACTTTTATGGAAGCTAAATGCTATCGGGCGATGCGGCGCGCCGGACAGAGGCATAGACCGCGGCGAATTACGAAGCCCCCTGAGCTGAGCGGGCTCTTGCCGCTGCCGGCGCGCAAAATGATGTCGTCAGAATTGGGGCTGGTATGCCTGGACAATCTGCATGGCATAGATGCTTACGAAGAGAAGAGAAAAGGAAGGTAGGCTGAAAAGATTAGTAAATAATTCTTGGATATTACCGGAACAATGACTACATTGTGACTGGTAAACGATTGCACGAGGCAATGCCAGCGTGGTTTTGCAAAACACGAATCCTACATTTTTATATAAAAGGAACTAACAAATCATTTAATCCATGTACAACAATCTATTGAAAGTCGCAGCATTTTCGCTGCTGGTCCTTGCTGCAGGATGCGCTAAGGACTCTGATCCACAATCACTTGCCACTCCAGAGCTCACATTCCAGGAACACAGTGCCGTAGAGTACTCCTTCATGTGGAAAGCCGTTGAGCATGCAGATTCATACTCCTATAAACTGGAGACGGCAGAAGGTGTAGTCGTTGCGGAAAATGCCACATACACCAACACTTCCGTAACAGTATCAGACCTGAGTGAAGGCAGCAAGTACAATTTCCATGTTACGGCATTGAGCCAGAGCGATCCTGACTATCTGCCTTCTGAGACCGCCAGCGTATCGTTCACCACAGGTGTCATCCAGAGAGTCGCATCTCCTGAATTCAAGAATTCATGCAAGACAGACGTCGGCGTATGCGTTACCTGGCTTCCGTCTTCCGGAAAGTTCAGTTATGACATTGCGGTAAAGGATGCTCCGGAGACCAGCCTCGGCGCAGAAACCATTTCGGATCCGTATGTGACACTTGCCGGACTGAAGGCCAACACCGCTTATGTACTGAAAGTAAAGACTTTGGCGGAAGAAGGTTCAGAGCTTGCTGATTCCAAGGAAAGCGTTTTCGAATTTACCACTGAGCAGGCTGCCACCACCCCGTGGACAGAAGTCGTTTTCGAGTACAGACCATTAGGCGAAAAGAACGCCATCTTCTGCCACAATGTCCCGAACAGCGCTGTGGAGCACTTCTATTCATCTACTGAAAGCCACAATGTCATCGGAAGCGGTCAGGCACCAGAAGCAGAATATGCCAAATACCTGATTTTCGACTTTGAAGACAACGTTCCCGGTATTTACCAGGACTATCCACTGAACAAGTTCGGAAACGGAGCAATAGGCTGGAAGAAGGGAGACCATCTTTTCTATGCCGTAGTGAGCGCTGACAAAGGCGAAAAGACCAAGACCGCCAACTGGTTCTACGTCGAGATGCCTGAAAATGCTGATGAAGACGTCGTGATTCTGGACTCGCATAAGGCGGAGTAAAGTCAATGTAATTCCACAAAAAGATTCACATATTAAAAATAGCGGTGCGTGAAACGAAATCACGCACCGCTTTTCATATGACGGACAGAATCTTATTTTTCACGGAACTCGATGGCGAATCCGCCGCCACGGGCCATGAACACAGGAACCACACTCTCAGATGTGACATCCTGTTCAGTAATCACGTAAGCCTGTGGATTCTTCTCGTAGTCAGCATCAGGAGCATCAGCATAAATCTTCGCAACGTATGTCTTTCCAGGGTCGAGGAAGTTCATCGGGATATCCAATGTCCTGCTGTTCTCGTCAGTAACGCCGCCGGCAAACCATTGACCTGACTTCTTCGCCTTACGAGCAACAACTATATAATCACCAGGCTCGGCAAGAAGATATTTGCTCTTCTGCCAATCCACTGCTACATCCTTGATGAACTGGAACGCATCAGCGAACTGGTCGTAATGCTCAGGGAAATCCGCTGCCATCTGGAGCGGCGAATACATTGTCAAGTAGAGCGCAAGCTGGTTGGCGATTGTCGCCTTGACCTTGGACGTATTCGAGCAGAACTTGGAGAGATCCATCTCGAAGATACCAGGAGTGAAATCCATCGGACCGCCATTCAGACGTGTAAACGGAAGAACGGTGACATGCATCGGCTCAGTACCGCCAAACGCCTGAAACTCAGTTCCCCTCGCACTCTCGTTGCCGATAAGGTTAGGATAGGTGCGGCACAATCCCGTAGGACGGACCGCCTCATGGGCATTGACCATGATATGATGCTTCGCAGCCTCCTTAATGGCATGGAGATAGTGGTTGTTCATCCATTGGCCGTAATGATACTCGCCGAAAGGCAGGATATCGCCAACATAGCCGCTCTTCACCGCATCGTAACCATACTTCTCCATAAGATTGTAGGCAGCATCCATGTGGCGCTCGTAATTACGTACAGATGAGGAAGTTTCATGATGCATGAGGAGTTTCACGCCCTTGGAATGCGCATACTCGTTCAGCGCCTTGATGTCAAAATCAGGATAAGGGGTCACGAAATCGAAGACGTAATCCTTGTTGCAGTTCGCCCAATCTTCCCAGCCGACATTCCAGCCCTCGACCAGCACCTCGTCAAAGCCATGCTTGGCAGCGAAGTCGATGTAACGGCGCACATTCGCATTGTTCGCAGAATGCCTGCCGTTAGGCTTGGCCGCTGAATAATCTGAAACGCCGAGATGCACGGATGAGAAGTCATCAGTATATGCCCAAGTGCCCTTTCCGGAAATCATCTCCCACCACACACCGACATATTTCACAGGATGAATCCATGAAACGTCATCATAGGCGCAAGGCTCGTTGAGATTCAGCACGAGCCTGGACTCCAGCTGTTTACAAGCATTGTCCACCACCTGGACAGTTCTCCACGGACTCTTGCACGGAGTCTGGAGACGGCCGCGCCAGCCCTGGGCGTCAGGCGTAAGTTCAGAGCGGAAAGTCAGTGTCGCAGGGTCCAGATCGAGGTGCATGCACGCATAATCCACCAGAGCAGCCTCATGGATATTCACATAGAGCCCCTCGTCAGTCTTCATCTGGAGAGAAGTCTGCACGCCGGTCATCGAGAAAGGAGTCTGCGAAGAATTGCCGCACATCGAAGCCTCCATCCTGGACTTGATTTCGCTCAGACGGGATACGGTATATTGATACTCCTGCGTATCGTAATCGCCTGGAATCCAGAGCGCTGTGTAATCGCCACCCATAGCGAATTCCGTCAGCTCATCCTTGATCACGAAATAAGTCAGGCCCTTCTGCTCAGGGAACTCATAACGGAAACCGAGACCATCATCGAAAAGACGGAAGCGTATGGTCATCCGTTTATCGGAAGCAGTCTGCACAAGATTGACAGCCAATTCGTTATAATGGTTGCGTATCTCCGACTCCTCGCCCCATACAGGCTGCCATGTCTCATCGAAAGTGCAAGTGTCAATGCTCTCCACCTTGAAGCCGTCATGGAAAGACCAGCAAGGTTTCTTATCCTCTTTCTTGATATCCTTGTCCCCGAAAACCAGTTTCTGAGCCTTGAGCACACCACGCATTTCATATCCGAGATGACTCGGCCTGATGACTGCCGTTTCCCCGTAATTCAATGAATACATGGGACTTCCGTCCGGCGCAATGCCGAATTTCATGGAGAGGTTTCCGTCCGGAGACTTCAGGACAGAGACGTCGGAAAGTTCAGCCGCAGCACGTCCAGAGCCACCACAGGACTGAATCAATGCAGATGCCGCGCAAAGGGCAGCACCTGCAAAAAGAATTCTTCTGAAAAGGTTCATATCAATGTTCATTTACGTTTGTACTCTACTACCAATGCCTGACGCGGACCCACTACCGTAGCATCATTGACCTCAACAGCTTCGCCGGTCATGACATCATGGCCATCATACAGTCCGTCAGCGATTTCCGCATAATGCGACCACGGAATCGACTTGCGGCCTCGGGAATTGTTGATGAAGACAAACACCGCCTCATCAGCATTGTAACGGAAATAAGCGTAGGTATTGTCCCTGGTCAGGAAATGCAGGGTCTTGCCGTCGTGAATCACGCCCTTGCCCTTTCTCCATTGGAAAAGTTTGCGTGTAAAATCGTGAAGTTCAGCCACTTGGCCAGCTGCAACAGGCTTGCCGTCTGTTCCTGTCAATGCCGCCTTGCGTCCTTCTTCAGTGAACCAGTTTTCCTTGTCACCTGCCCAGCCGCCCGGGAAATCCACGCGGAGACCGCCATGTCCCTGGCTCCTGTCCCTGGAGACGAACATCATCTCGTCACCTGCGAAAATCTGAGGGAAGCCACGCATAGTAGCCATCATGGTCATCACAAGTTTCAGTCTGTCAGGATTTTGCCTTACCACGTCACCGATACGGTCAGTATCATGGTTTCCAGGGAAAATCATCATCTTGGAAAGGTCATGATATACGAAATCGTGTGAAAGACATTCATATACCTTGGTCATGCCAGCACCCCACTGAACAGAATCCGTCGGAACGCCGGCGCAAATCGCATCATACAGAGGGAAGTCCATGATGGACGGGAGATTCGAATTGAATCCGTCCTTGTTCTCGTTATCAGCCTGCCAATAAGCAAGTTGCGGAATGGATGACGTCCAGCACTCCCCTACGATATTGAAATTAGGATATTCCGTGCGGACAGCCTTGCACCATCTGCTCATCGGTTCCTTTTCATTGTACGGATAGGTGTCAACCCTGAAGCCGTCCAAGCCAGAATATTCAATCCACCAGATGGCCCATTGCTGGAAATACTTGAGAGTGAACGGATTGTCCAGGTTCATATCCGGCATGGTAGGCACGAACCAGCCGCTTTCCTGGATATTCAGGTCATACTTCGACGCATTAGGGTCCATATTGGTCGAGAAGCAGACATTGGTCCCGGTATATTCAGGAAACTGATGAATCCAGTCGGCAAACGGAAGATCTTTCATCCACCAATGCGCTGTACCGCAATGATTTGTGACGATATCCATCACCACCTTCAAGCCCTTTTCATGAGCCTTCGCCACCATCTCGCGGTAAAGTTCATTGGAACCGAAGCGCGAGTCAATATGATAGTAGTCCGAGCAGGCATAGCCGTGATATGAACCATCCGGCTCATTGTCCTCAAGCAGCGGGGTGCACCAGATCGCCGTCGCGCCAAGATCCTCTATGTAATCCAGATGGTCAATGATTCCCTTTATATCACCGCCATGGCGTCCGAAATACTTGCTGCGGTCAGACTTTTCAGCGGTGCCAGAAGTAGAGTCATTGGACGGATCCCCGTTTGCAAAACGGTCAGGCATAATGAGATATATCATGTCCGCAGCAGTATAACTCTTCCTCTGGACTGAGCCGGATTCACGGGCCGCAATCTCATACGGATACTTGAACGCAGGCTTACCGTCCTTGCTGAATACAAGATAATATGTACCAGGCGCAGCATCCTTGAGAATATTTACGTCAATGAACAGATAGTTCGGGCTGTCAGCCTTGTGTATTTTATTGACCTTCACCCCGTTGCCGCCCTCGATAGCGACATCGTACTCTGAAACGCCTTCACCTTGCACGAGAAGCTGGAGCGGGGCTTTCATCCCCACCCACCACGAAAGCGGTTCAACTCTACTGACCTGCTCCATATCTGCATCAGCGACAGAATCAGGAACAAAAACTGAATTTCCGACACAAGCCGTAAGCATTACTGCCGTCATAATTCCAATTGTTCTTTTCATATGCAAAAGTATCATTTAATTTCCAAATTCCAATTCCATGGAGAACAAAGTCGGGCAGTGACAGTCACAACATCATTGCCCAGCACCCTTCTGAAAACAAGCGTGCTGTCCTCCGCTGAAACCACTTCGAAACGTCCTCCCTTGCCACCCGGACGCAATGCCGGATGCTCATGGCGGAGTTTTATAAGATCCTGATAGAACTGAGTAAATTCATTCACTTCCCACGCAGGAACCGGGTCTTTTTCGAAGAACTGGAAACGATGGTTCCAGCCTATTTCCTGTCCGGTGTAGATCAGAGGCTGTCCATTCGGAAGCGTGAAGGTCAATACTGCCATTATTTTCGCAGCATCGCCCATCCTTTCGAACTCAGTTCCGGCCCATGAATTTTCATCATGATTCGAAGTGAACATCAGACGGAAAGCATCCTGAGGGAAGCGCTCGGCATCATGCTTTACATATTCCAGAAGTTCAGGAATGCCCTTCTTTCCCTGTGTAATGTCATTCAACAGATGGTGAAGTTCCCATGCATAGGACGCATCGAAACCGGATTCATGAAGCTTAGGGTCTTCCCCCTCGGCCAGCATGTACATCTGCGGCCAATCCTCTCTGAGTGAAGAGATTGTTTTCTTCCAAAATTCAAAAGGCACCTCGCATGCCATATCGCAGCGGAAACCGTCAATGCCCTTGGACATCCAGAAACGCATTGCACTTTCCTGAGCGTCCCAGACATCTGCATTGTCATAATTCAGTGCGGCAATGTCGGTCCAGTCATATTGAACGACAGTGTTTCCGACGGAATCCCTTTCATACCAGTCGGCCGGTTTCGCGTCAATCCACACCGCATCCGGTGATGTATGGTTCGCCACCCAGTCGAGTATCACACGGAATCCCCGGGACTTGGCTGCTGCGAGGAAAGCCTCGAAATCCTGCATTGTACCTAACTCAGGATTCACTGCGCAATAGTCCTTTACGGCATAGTAGGAGCCGAGAGTTCCCTTACGTTCTTTTTCTCCGATAGGATAAATCGGCATAAGCCAGATAACGTCCACTCCGAGTTCCTTCAGGCGCGGAAGCTGAGCCTGGGCGGCAGCAAAAGTACCCTCCGGAGTGTACTGGCGCACGTTCATTTCATAAACGACGGCATCGTAAGTCCAGGCGGCATGAGGGGACTTTTCCGCACATGACGCTAACATCAGGACCGCAAGGGCCGCAATCAATATCTTCTTCATAATCATTTATTTAGCAAATCTCATATACGACGGGAGCAATTATCTCTTGGCAAATGGTGAAAGTGCTACGGTCGGCTTGCCATCCTTGAAAGCACCGTTTGCATAGCCGTTGTTACGGCCAGGCTCCGACTCCGGCTCCCAATAGAAGATGCCTTTGAAACGCTTCACGTCCTTCAGACCGTTCCACAATGTCTCAAGTGCCTCCTTGCCCTTCTCCGGTTCAGCAGCCGGCATTCCGAACTCAACCAGCATCACATCCTTGTTGTAGGACTTGATCAGCTGAGGAATATTGGCAACCGCCTGATTCACTTTCTCTTCCCATGGTCCGAATGAGTTCGTTTCCTTATTCCAATCTGAAGGATACAGCGACAGGCCTATCATGTCGTATTTAACGCCGGTATCCGCCATGAGAGAATAGAACCACTGGAGGGTATCCATTTTCCAGGCATTGTCAATGTGAAGAATTACGGAAGCATTGGGATAAACCGCCTTAACTTGGTCGGCACCGGCCTTGAACAGTTTTGCGAAGCCGGAAGCGCTGTTGCCCTGAACACGTCCCTTTTCCAAAAGCATACCGTTGGTCACCTCGTTTCCTACCTGCACCCATGTAACATCCGCGCCTCTGTCCTTCAATGCATTGAGAACGTCGGAAGTATGGTCAGCCACGGCTTTTGCCATAGCAGCCAGGTCATAAGACTTCCATGCCTCAGGGATATCCTGATGAGCCGGATCAGCCCAGGTATCAGAATAATGGAAATCAATCATTATCTTCATGCCCAGTTCCTTAGCCCTCAGACATTTCTTGAGGACGTCTTCCTTGCCGTTCCATCTTTCCTCGGGATTCACCCAGACTCTGAAACGCAACGAGTTGAATCCCAGCGACTTCATCAGAGCAGGGCAATCCATCTCCACACCGGAAGCGGAATAGAATTTATAGCCTTTGCTTTCCATTTCCGTGTACCAGCCGATGTCGGCTCCCTTCGCGAATGCCGGTTTCGTTGGCTTTCCGCCTGAAGGAGAATCAGACTCCCCACAAGAATACAGGGACAGAACCGCCAATACACACAATGTCTTGATCAACTTATTCATAAATGGTCAGTTTACTCTAATACAAGCAATTTAAAATCACTGGAATCAAGATTCAAGGTAAGGGCATTGTGACCGTCCGAGTCTGTCGTCACATTGTAAGAGCCAGAGCCGAAGCCAGGATAAACCTTCCAGGTCCCCGGTTTCGGAAGCCATGCAGTGATATCTTTCTTTTCCATTGAGAAATTGCCGATGACAACAAATGCCTTTCCGTCAACGGTACAGTAGATAAACCGGCCGTCATTCCAGTTACCGCCAGACACATACCATGAGAAATCAGCATCGGAAGAGAAGAAACGCGGATTCTCCTTGCGGAATTTCATCAATGAAGCGTATGTGTCATGAAGGGCCTTACGGTCAGCATTTTCCAGATATTCCCAGTGAACAGGCTTCTTGCCGGTCCTGCCGTTCTGTTCTATCGAGATGTCATAACCAAGTTCCTCGAACTGCCAGAGCATCTTAGGTCCCGGAACTGTGAGGAAGAATGCTGCATTGAGCGCTTCACGTTTCATTCTGGCGTCCAAGTTCGAGTCTCCGCTGATGCCTGACGCGCCTTCTTTAAGTGCTTTGTAGGCGGTTCTTTCTTCATCGTGGCTTTCCATAAAGCCCACATATGAGCCGAACGGCATTGCAGAACCTGTCCAGAGGCCTTCGAAACCACTTCCGGCAGACTTGCCCATGGCTGACTGGCAATAAGCATTGTTCAGATTTCTCCAGACCTTCGCCCCGGCTTCGGCAAGAGCCTTTTCCTCACTGGTCTCGCAGAAATGTTCCAGAATCACTACGGCATTCGGGTTATAGATCTTTACGCTCTTGGTGTAATCCGTAAGGATGTCCACGCGGCTCTGGTCATAATTTGAAGCAGTACTTTCATCGCTCTTCTTGTTTGTGAAGCCCTTGGTAAGGTCGAAACGGAAACCGTCCACATGATATTCTTCCAACAAATACTTCAGGCTTTCCTTGACATGCTCACGGAAAGCCTGGTACTCGTGATTCCAGTCGTGGAATACGCTGTACGGATGAGGAGCGTCAACATTGAACCACGGATTGTTTGACGCGGTCTTGTTGTTCTTCGAATCCCAGTAAAGTTTCGCATACGGATGGGCCCCTGTCGCCTGATTGTAAACGACATCCACGATTACGGCCATACCCCTGGCATGACATCCGTCAATGAACTGCTTGTACATATTACGTGTACCATAGGCCTTGTCCAGTGCGAAATATGAGCAAGGGTTATAGCCCCAGCTGTCATTGCCGTCAAATTCCTGTATCGGCATGAGTTCCACTGCATTGACACCGAGAGAAGAGAGATAGTCGAGCTTTCCGAGAGCACCCGGAATGTCACCTGTAGATGTGAAATCGCGGAAATGCATCTCGTAGATCACGAGGTCGTTCTGGTCTGCGATCTTGAAGCCGGTGCTTGTCCAGTTATAGACATCCTTGTTCACCTTGAACGCTGACACGAGTCCGCTTGTGCCCTTAGGATATGCCGGAAGGTCAGGATATGTAGAAGATGAAATGTATTTGTCATTCGAGCCGTCGTAAACGATCTCAGTATAAGGATCATGTATGCGGAAAGCCGAGCCGTCCTTGTTCACGAGGTAGTACTGGAACATATATTCCTTGTCCGGATCCACATTTGTCAATGTGAACCACCAGCAGCCTGCCGCGTCGTCACGCTTCATGGAATAGTCATTGGAACGCTGCCAATTGGAGAATTCACCCGTCAGATAACAGTATTCGTGGCGTTTGTTCTTGTTGTCGAGATCGCGCAGCACCAGGGTCACGCTACCGTCGGAATTATAATTGATACCGTAATGGGCGCCCGCAGGCATTGTCTCATTCACGACCGGCTTAGGCTCGAAAACGAATTTGTCGTCCTTCACTTTGACGAACAGGTCCTCGGTCTGGAGCTTTCTGTCGGCACTACGCACGACTACACCGATCTTGTTTACAGGTGTATCACCGGAATCGAACCACTCCCTGACGGATGGCTGGATCGGAAGTTTCCAGAGATTCTTCTCCTCGCACGGCTGCCATTTGCATTTGTCAATGTTTTCTTCCCATTCAGCCTGGACGAACATCCACTCCGCCTCTACTACACCGATGTGGGCATACAAGTCTCCCTTGTAATCATAGAACGGGGATTTCTGGTCCGCCCTGTAATAAAGCACGCACGAAGCATCAGCCTCAGGCAATTCAGGAATCGCAAAAAGTCCTGTAGCAGAAGGATTTACAAGTTCATCTACAGGATGCTGAGTCACATTAACGACAGCGGTCTTGTATCCGGTCGCGGAAAACGAAATGGTCGCTGTCCTCAGTTCCTTGTTGTTTTCAGAAACTGTGACAACGATATCGCACGAACCGGTTCCCGATGTCTTGTCTATTTCAAGCCAGTCATTCTTGGAGACTGTAGCCGTCCACTGCGACGCATTTGTCTTGAGTTCCAATGTCTGCGATGTTGCAGCTTTGGTAAAGAACAATGCGTTCGGCGTGACTTGCAGTTTCTTTCCCTGCTGGACTTGTTCTTCCTTGCTGCAGGAAACGAGTGCCGACATACACAGAACGGACAGGACAAAAAATCTTGTAATGTTTTTCATGATAAATTAGAGTTTCACAAGTACTGGCTTGAGAATTTTTCAAAAAGGGCAGGCCTTTTCTTAGCGCAGGGCCTGCCCGGATTATAAATTCAGAAAATCCACACTTTAGTTCAGGAGATCGAACCTGAAATCAGATGTCTCAGTATTGAATACGAGCGAGTATTCTCCGGCTGGTTTAGTGAACTTGATATTGCCTCCGCCGAAAACGACATTATCCAACTCTCCTCCGAAAGAATATTTCCAGTCAGAATTGAAACGGATCTTGATCTCGTCATCCGGTTTCATTTTAAAATCTATTGCCGCAGCCCATTTTGAACCTTTCTTCGACATCGAGAAGAATGTTCCCCAGCCCGAAGCCTCGAAACTGCCGCCGATTTCGAGATTCTTCACCTGAACCATCACGAGTGTTCCGTTCTTCTTGTCAAGCTTGATGTAATACAATCCTGAAGGGACTTTGATGTTGGAACCGCCCAGTGTATTCGATTCCGCATACGCAAATGGGAGGGACTCACTGCCTTTGGTTTCTACTGTCACATCCTCGAAGCCAAAATCAGTTTCTGACCATGAAGGAGTCGCACTGAACTTGAATTCCGCATCAGAATCATCCTCAGTGAAGAGATCCACAAAGCCCTGATATACTCCTTTCTGCTTTGAGGAAAGAGAGAGTGCAGGAGCATTGGCAATATCCCACTTCTGATAACTTCCAGGAAGCCACATCTTCTTAGGGAATGACAGGCCATAATTAGTAATCTTGACATTCACTGCATTGGAAACGACACCGTCAGGAAGACTCGTACAATATGCATATATCTTGAATGTCAATTCTGCTTCCTTGCCTTCAGCTGCGCCAGCTGCAAGTACAGCGTCGTTTAGACCGTCAACAGTGGACTTGTATGATGTTCCGGCAAGGTTTTTGGCAAGTTCCGTTTCTTTGCCGTCGCCGCACTTGATGGTAACCTTGTATGTAACGTCCTCACCGTATTCCAGTCTGGCAGCAGCCCAAACAAGGACCTCGATTTCGTCCGCAGCTTTTTCCTTGTCGAGGACGATTGCTGATGCAGGTGCACTCAATACAGGTGCGACAGCATCGTCATAGAAGTAAACCTTCACGGCTAATGCCGGAGAGGAATACACATTACCTGCATTGTCTGCAACATTCACGGAGAATGAGAGCTGATGGGTCGCATTCTTTTCCAACTCGAAATTAGTCTTGAGGAAGGTTCTGAGTTCCTCCTTGGAGATGGTGCAGAACGCATCTTTGATTCCCTGTTTGAGGACGGCTGTTTTTTCTCCGCTCTTGACATTCAAGTTATAGAGATATGCATCAGCATCGATGAAACGCGCAGCTGTCCAGGTAAAAGTCACGGATTCCGCCTTGGTTCCGTTGGTAATGAGGATATCCGAATGTGCATCCATCACCGGAGCGACTGGACTCGTCGAGAAGGTGTCCTCACTTTCTATGGTGCAGGCTACTGCCGCAATAGCTACGGCAGAGGCTGCAAATATATTTCTAATCCATTTCATAAGTCAAACCTGTTTATTGTTTTTCATAAGTCACCACAATCGGTGTCCTGTTGGCGTGCAGGCGGACGATATAGTCACCTGTTCCAGGAGCAGGAATGTTCTCACCACCCTTGGTGATTTCAAAGCCGCCGGCAATGTCTGTAGTTGCTACTGCGCTGCCGTACTTGTGTTCCCAACTTCCGTTCAGTCTAAGAAGCCACGCTTTGCCTTCAGTGAAGCTGATGACTGGAGACTCCCAGACATTCTTCGCAACAATGTACGTGAATTCAGGCTCCTCGCTCTCTTTCCATTCGTTAAAATCTCCGATAAGAGCAACTTTGGATACGACCTCCCTTGCGACAGTCTTAGTCTTGGTGTTGATGGTCAGCCACATGATCGGCTCTTCAGCACTCACGGAGAAGTTTCCGTCACCATTTGCAGGATCTGCAACTTCCCAGCCTTCCGGTTTATATCCGTCATTCATTCCGACCCATGACTGATTCTCATCGACAATTTTGAAATAATAAGGAGTCTCAGCCTCGTTGGACACATCCACCAGAATCTTGTAGGTGCTGGTTCCTGCCTCGACTTCTATGATTTCAGTTCCGAACTGACTCCAATCCTGATACTTTCCAGGAAGCCAGATGCTCTTCTTAGGAGGAAGATAGGTATGAACCATGAAAGAAACTTTTTCCGAAGTCAATACCGGTGAGTTCACCACGTCTTTCAGAGTTGCTTCCACATAGGCACTGATGGTAACATCGGAATTCTTTTCACCGTTCAGTGAACTGCATACCATACCTACAAAGTCGCCCTTGTTGATGCTGAGAGAATTCTTGTAGTTCTGTCCTACAAGAACCTTCTCCTTTCCAAGTTCCGCATATACGGAGTAGAGAATTTCAGTCTTTGCTCCAAAATCAGCAGGATCCCATGTGAAGATCACCTGCTCCACCTTGGTGGTGTTCGCATCCGAGAGGACATTGGAAACCGGCCTGAGAACAGGAGCCGTCATATCTGACGAAATCTGTTCCATTGGCAAATCCAAGGTGCAGGATGCAGCCAGAGCCGCAATAGCGGCAATTGCCATATATTTCAATGATTTCATAATATCGATTTTATAATGTTGTCAATCCGATTAATAACCTTCATTCTGGATGAGGTTGCTGTTGGAGCTGAGGTCGCTCTGGATAATCGGGAATATGGTCCTGTATGAAGGAAGCGCAATCTTACCATTCAAGATACCGCCCTTGAGTGTCCAAGGATAGTTCACGTCCGTAAACTTGCCGAAACGGATGAGATCGACACGACGGTGACCTTCCCACATGAACTCGCGGGCCCTTTCATCAAGCAGCCATTCGAGCCTGATCGTCGTCGGCATCGGAACGCCTGCACGGTTGCGAAGTTCCTTTACATATTCCAATGCCTTGGAATCCTTGACTGTACCGCCGTTCAGACGGGCATCTGCCTCAGCATAGTTGAGATACATTTCGGCCAGACGGAAAACAGGCATGTCGGCAGAAGAAAGTTTCCAGTTTCCAGGGACACCGTCCTGCTGGGCGAGTTTGTCTTTGGAATCAAGTCCGCAGAACTTCCAGCACATCCAGCCTGTTGAAACCTTATTTCCATCAAACTCCTTGGTTGAACCGTAATTCGTAAAGAACGCGCGTTTGTCGCTGGTAGCCCTGTCATATCCGAAGACATTGGTCTTGCTGCCCCAGACTACGCCATTGAGATCGAAACGGGCCACATAGTCATCAGGCACATGGTAACCTGCCCAGTTCTCGCCATTGATTTTAGGCAATCCGAACTCTGCTCCGAGCTTGAGGTTCGCGTCCTCGCTGAGGGATGCGGAAGCGAAGGTGGAAGTACCGCCCCAGCTCTGGGTAGAAACTCTGTCGTAAGCAATTGCGAAGATGAACTCTTTCTCTGCAGAACCGTTCTCGGTATTGTCCTGACGGAACATATCTGAATACTTAGGAGCGAGGGTATAGCCCATTTCTATCACCTTCTGCGCAGCATCCTTTGCATCCTGCCATCTTGCTGTTCCGGTATAGACCTCGGCATTGAGATACATACGGCTGAGGAGAGCCCAGACTGAGCCCTTGGTAGGACGTGGATAAGGAACGGCACCTTTTGCAGGCATTGCGCTATTGTCTGAACCGAGGTCAAGAAGCTCTGTTTCAAGCCATTTGAAGAGGTCCGCCCTGGTAATGCGGGATGGATTGTCGCCACCGATGTTCTCCGGCATAGGGAAAGGAGGGTTACCGAATTCGTCCATGAGAACGTAGAAGAACATTGCCCTGTGGAAACGTGCCTCTGCCCTGTAACCTGCAATTTCACCCTTGATTCCTGACTGTCCGCGGGCGTCGAGTTTGCTGTCCGTGGTCTGGAGAAGGAATTCGTTCGCGAGAGCGATGGCCTTCACTGCACGAGTATATACGGCTACCAAAGCGTCGTTTGAGCCAGTTCCCCATGAATCGTGCTGAAGTTCAGTAAGATAAGAGTCACCCCAGACGCACTTGAGGCCGTCACAGGTCATCTCGTTCAGGTTGAACCACTGTCTCAGGAACTCTGACTGTCCTGAATCTGAGAATCCGAGGTCATTTTTGCCAGCATCATCCTGTCCTACAAGCATATAATAGCCATTGATGTAGGAGAGGGCCTTGAGATAGTTCTCTTCATTGGCATACGCGTTTTCAGACGTGAAGTCAGTCGTGTTCAAAGGGAGGGTGTCCAGATCCTTCAGACATGATGAAAACAGTATTGCCGCAAATGAAAGTATTAATATTTTGTTTATGATTTTCATATTGTTGGTCCTCCTGCTTAGAATGTGATGTTAAGACGAAGAGTGTAGAGACGAGGACGAGGATATACATAATTATCCACACCATCGATATTGTTGATTTCCGGATCAAGTCCTGAATATTTGGTGAATGTGCATACATTCTGGACAGAACCTGCAAGACGGATCTTGAGATTGTTCTTCACGTTGAAGGTATATCCGAGATTGATGTCGTCAATCTTGAAGAATGTAGCATCCTCAATCCAAAGGTCTGAGTATTTCTGGTTCTCGCTGTTAGGAGCATGCCAGTCAGGAAGAAGCCACTTCGCACAAAGGTTGTCAATGTAACCCTTGGTCCAGTTGTCACTGTAAGATGAAGAATATCCGAGAGCGACCTTGTTGACGAGCTCAGCACCGATGGAGCCGTGTCCGTTGATACCGAAATCCCAGTTCTTGTATCTCACCTGAGTGCTGATACCGTAGTATGCCCAAGGTGTAGCGCTGCATCCGGTCATGTAACGGTCATCAGCATTGATCTTGCCGTCGCCGTTGCGGTCCACGAAAGCATTCTGGACAGGCTTGCCTTCTGCATCGTAAAGCTGCTGGTACATATAGTATGTATAAGGAGCGAAGCCTTTGCGGTGAAGTGAACTGAAACCGACATTGGCACCCATTGAAGGACCTGTCTCGACTCCGAGGTAGGTTTCATCGCTGTTGGTAAGCTTGGTGATCTTCACATCCTGGAAGGTGATGTTTCCACCGATTTTCCAGTTCCAGTCCTTGGTCTCTACAGGAACGAAATTGGCTGAAAGCTCTATGCCCTTGTTCACCATGGATCCGATATTGGAAATCACCTGCTTGCCGAAGTTGGAACCGAGAGGAATGGAGATATTGTTCAGGAGGTCGAATGTATTTCTGTAGTAAGCCTCGACCGTACCGGTGATCCTGTCATTGAGGAATCCGAAATCCAATCCTACGTTGTAAGTCTCGGTGGTCTCCCATTTGATGATAGGGTTGTAGGCCAGAGGTGAAAGAAGGTTGTAAGCCTTGCCGTCCGGTCCCATAGGATACCGCATTGTCACAGACGCTGATTCATAATATCTTGCGATGTACGGATAGTAGTCATCTCCGATATCCTGCTGTCCTGTGCGACCCCATCCGAGACGGAACTTGAGAGCTGAAACAGTCCTGTTGTCCTTCAAGAAACTTTCATTGGCAATGTTCCATGCAAATGCTGCTGCCGGGAAGAAGCCCCAACGGTTAGATGGAGAGAAACGGCTGGAAGCATCACCACGGGCGGTGAAAGTAAAGAGATATCTCGAATCGTAGTTATAGTTCAGACGTCCGAAGAATGAAATCAGATAATACTCCTTGGCATTGACCGGAGCGATATGGTACTCGGTCGCCCTGTCGTTGTTGTAGTACTGGGAGTTCTCGTACTTGATGTAGTTGTGCTGCCAGGAATAACCTGCCATCGCATTGAAATTGTGCTTTCCCCAAGTCTCGTTGTAGTCGAGGTAGGCCTCCAGAAGCATGTTCTTGTTGAAGTTCTGGTATTTCTCATAGAGGTCCGGAGCACTGGTGAGAGAACCGCGGGAACCGATTTCATTATACTTGGTACCGTTGGTCTTGGCGATATCCATACCCAAGTTGAGGTTTGCCCTCAACGCCTCAAGTCCATGGACCTTGTAGTCGATCTGCAAGTTGCCTACACCACGATAGGTGTGTCCGTAGTTCACATAGTCATAAACGGAAGAAAGAGGGTTGGCGGCAGCCATCGTATTAGGCACGCCTGCACTGATCCAGTTCCAGTAACCGTTGGAGATGACAGATTTGTCAATGTTGCCGTCAGCATCCGTGAAATAGATCGGCTTGGTAGGGTCGAATAAAAGAGCGCTCTCCACAGGGTTGTTGGCCCAGTTGGTATGCTGGTAAACGCCCTTTGCATTGAGATTGATCGACAGATGATCGTCGAAGAATTTAGGAGAAAGGCTTACGTCGATGTTGCCTCTCTGGTTGTCACCGACTTTGATGGTGGCCTGATCGAGGTTGTAGCCCATGCTGACACGGAACGGAACTACCCCCCCCGAGTAAAGGCTGATGTTGTGGTCGGTATTTATGCCGATACGGTAAATCTGTTTCTGCCAGTCAGTGTCGTACATTGTACCGCCCACTCCGAGGAGGCCGACTGCCTCAGGACGATGCTCCTGTATGTAGTTGAAGAACTGGTCGCCGTTCATCATCTTGATGACATCCTTGTTCTGCTTAGCTGAGACACTGCCGCTGTAGCTTACGTGGATTCCCTTTCCTGAGCCTTTCTTGGTAGTGATGATGATCACACCGTTGGAAGCGCGGGAACCGTAGATAGCTGTAGCTGAAGCATCCTTGAGGACAGAGTAAGATTCAATGTCATTAGGATTGACAGTAGCCAGAGGGTCACCCATACCTGCGCCGCCGTCCTTGGTGACAGGCACGCCGTCAATGACGATTAGAGGGTCATTTGACGCAGTAAGTGACGCTGCACCACGGATTCTGATGGTAGAAGAAGCGCCCGGCTGTCCGTTGGCAGGAGTGATGTTCAATCCGGAAACCTTACCGAGAAGCATTGAGCTCGGAGAAGTCACGGCACCACGGTTCACTTCCTCTGCATTGATGGCAGTAACGGAACCGGTCATATCGCTTTTCTTGACCGAACCGTAACCGATGACCACTACATCGTCGAGATACATCGTATCTTCTTCAATGACTACTTTGGCCGGATTGGTCTTCGCAACGAATGTCACGGTCTTGTATCCGATGCAGCTTACCTCCACGACAGCATCAGCTGATGACACCTTGAGGGTGTAATTGCCGTCGATATCGGTAGATAATCCATTGGTGGTACCTTTCTCGAGAACAGTCGCGCCGATGACTGGCTGACCGGTCTTGTCCGTGACGGTACCCCTTATCTCATATCCGTTCTGAGCGGACATGTCAGGAATGATGAGGAATAGTCCTATCAGTCCAACTATAAAAGATAAAAATCTGTTCATAGGGTCCTTTTGTTATTAGTTTGGTAAATATTGTATTTCTTGTTGTTATTTTTCTCTTACAAATGCGACAGAGAGCGCCGCGAGCAGCATGAAGACACAAGCAAGCGCCAGCATCATGACGGCATTCGAGCCGAAACAGTACTTTACAATAACTCCACCCGTAAGTCCGATGACAATCTGTGGTATAGTGATCGTAAAGTTAAAAATTCCCATGTAAACTCCCATACGCTTCGGGTCCACGGCTCTGGAAAGGATGGCGTAAGGCATGGCGAGAATACCTGCCCAGGCGATACCGATGCACAGCATAGGAAGCATGAGCGCATATTTGTCTTTAAGAAGCACAAGCCCGGCGAAACCTACGGCACCGAAAAGCAGACAGGATGCATAGACAGGCTTGTTGCCGAACCTGGAGGCCAGTTTAGTCATGAAAAGCGCCGCGATACATGCAGGAATCGGATATACACCATTGAGCACACCTACCCAGGTCTGCGTCGCGCCTTCTGAAAGCACCACTCCCCCTTCAGTCACGGAACCGGTGATGGCAGGCTTGAGGTATGTCCACATGATGAACAATGCCGCCCATGAGAAGAACTGGGTGATGCCCAGACGGACCATTGCCGAAGGAGTATTCCGGAGCAATGTCATGAAAGAGGTCTTCTCAGCCGGTCCTTCTTCCACTGCGAGGCCATTGTATTCTGCAAATTCCTTAGGAGGATATTCCCTGGTCTTGAACGCGGTCACCAATACTGTGGCAAGCAGGACAGCTCCACCTATATAATATGACCACGCGATGTGAGATGAAACCTGTCCCGGGACAGCCTCGTCACTCACCCCGCACCAAGTCATGATCAGCGGCAGCACGGCACCGATTACAGCACCGATATTGATGAGAAATGTCTGAACCACATAACCTTCCGTCTTCTGCGAATCGTCCAGCATGTCAGCTACGAGCGCCCTGAACGGCTGCATCGTGACATTGAACGAGAGATCCATGAAGAGGAGGATGAACGCGCCCATCGCGAGCGGGGCCAATGCCAGGAGCGTCGGGCAGTTAGGCATGAGCATCAATGCCAATGTCGAGATCAATGCACCCCCGAGTATATACGGGATACGTCTGCCGAACCTGGTCCAGGTACCGTCAGAGAACATGCCGACTATCGGCTGGATGACCATACCTGCCAATGGGGCAGCAAGCCAGAAATAGCTCAGATGACTCACATCGGCGCCAAGTGACTCGAAGATGGTGGACGTATTGGAATTCTGCAGAGAATACCCTATCTGGACACCCAGGAATCCGAAGCTCAGGTTCCATATCTGCCAAAAAGATAATTTCGGTTTTTTACTCATTGGTTTCCGTGTTATTATCCTGTTTATGCGGTAGCGGAACAATACAGCTCCGCAAATCGTATCATTGTTATAAAACGTTTGCGAATTTATCAATTAAAATTTCATATTTAATATGAGAACCGACGGACGGGCGGAATTGGCGGACGGATGGAAAAAATCAGACGACGAAATAAAAACGTTTTTTGGGTTTTCATCAATTATTTCTACCTTTATGATCATGAATTGGTCGAAAATAAAGCCGTCAGGCATTGTACATATATTCGCGCTTCTGCACGCCGCCGTGACCATCCTGTGTCGGGAGGCCGGAATCGGGGATGAACTGTTTCTCACTGTGCTCACGATGACAATGATTCTTCTCGTCTGCCTGAAGAAGAACCTTAATCTGGAACTGACAGCCGGGATAATCATCGTCATCAATGTTACCGGCTACCTGCTGGGAACAGCCGGAGCGGACCTCATCGGTTTGCTTTTCAGCTCCGAACTGGCAGTACATGCCATCTCCACTGCATTCACCACAGAACTTTTAGGCTGGTGCACCATCCTCGTCGGGGACATACTCAAGCGACTGCACCTGGTTTCCAACACCACCAGAATGCCACACCTTCCGTGGCTGATCGCAGTCGTATGCGCCATCTTCCTTTTCAGACTGTCCATCATCGCTTTCAGCGACATGAACATCATCTCCGACGGCGGACTGTACCGGAACCTGCTGAGTCTGCTGTACAATGTCCCTGTCTGCATCATACTGGTCTGCCTCAATATAATATATGTAAGGTTCGCCAGAACACGTCTGGGCAAGAAGCCTGCATATGTCCGCTGGACGGCATTGACCTCATTCCTGATTCTGGCCGTCACAGGTTCTGCTTTTGCGGTCGGCATCGGACTTCCTTTCGCCATACAGCCGCTGCCTCCGGCTCACGACATAGCTGAAACCGCCGTCGTGGTATTCATCGCCGAAATGCTGTTCTACGCATTGACTTACATGGCTGACTATGTGTGGGTTACGCATCAGGACGTGAGGGCGGAAAAGACGAAACGCCACAAGGCACAGTTCGAATACCTGAAACTCAAGCAGCAGGTGAACCCGCATTTTCTGTTCAATTCGCTGAATGTCCTCGACTGTCTTATCTGCGAAAACAAGAACGAGGAAGCAAGCCTGTTCGTGCACAAGCTCGCCGGCATCTTCCGGTATATGCTTAAGAATGACGCACTTACGCTTATAAGTCTGCGGGAAGAATTGAAATTCACTGAAATGTATGCAGACCTCCTCAAGGTGCGCTTCGCCTCCGGGTTCGAGGTCAATGCAGATGTTCCGGAGTCCTGCCTGTCCTGCAATGTAGTTCCATGCTCCATCCAGATGCTGGTGGAGAATGCACTCAAACATAATCAGGTATCGCCGGACAATCCGCTCTGCATCCATATTGTGGCGAGCGGGCAGAAGATTACCGTGACCAACAACAAATCACCTAAACTGGCGGCTTCGGAGGATTCCACCAAGGTCGGACTGAATTATATCCGCCAGCAATACATTGACCTGTCGGGCAATGACATTGAAATAAACGATGACGGGGCCGAGTACTCGGTATCGCTTCCACTGCTGCCCGCAGAAAAAACCACATAAGAATTTCGGATTATGACATTGAAAGTATTGATAGTAGAAGATGAACCGATGGCTCAGGCCAATCTGAGCCGAACTCTACAGAAGTATTACCCGGATTTGGAAATCATCGGCACGACAAGTTCTGTCAGCGGCACGGTGGAGTGGCTGAAGGGGCATTCTGTCGATGTCATCTTCATGGACGTGGAACTTTCCGACGGGGACTGTTTCAGCATCTTCAGACAGATCAATGTGGATGCAAAGATCGTAATGACCACTGCCTATGACAGTTACGCCGTAAAGGCTTTTGAAGTGAACAGCGTGGACTATCTCCTTAAGCCTATAGAGAAGGAGGACCTGGACAGGGCGGTCCAGCGCTGCCGCAATTCGTCCGGAGTCACGGACATGTCCGCGCTGCTCTCGACACTGGCCGGAAACCAGCAACAGGCAGAATACCGCCAGAAAATCATGGTCCGCCTGAATGACAAGATTCTGCCGGTTTCCGTCAATGACATCTCATACTTCCTTTCAGAGGACAAGGTCACCTGGATGTTCACTTCCGACGGGTCGAAATATGTTCTGGACCAGTCGCTCGACGTACTGTCCTCACAGCTGGACCCTTCCCGCTTTTTCAGGATTTCGCGGGGCTGCATTATCTCATCGGCGGCAGTGCGCAGCATCATCAAGCTACAGGGCGGAAGGCTCCGTATCAATACCACGCCGCAGTGCAATACCGAGATTCTGGTCAGCCGCTCCCGGTCAGACGACTTCCTGCAATGGCTTGAGAACACGACCTGCTGACAGTTCATCCTTCAAATACGTCATTTCATCCGAAAAACTGGACAAGTCATTTTCGGATGTTGGTGAATGTATATAAATTAGAGGTAACAAACCACAAAACAGTACAATCATGACACGTACATTCAGAATCACATACCAGACTTCTTGGGGAGAAGAAATCAAACTGATATCCGGTGAGAAACAGACCGATATGCATTACCTGCCTGGCGGAATCTGGGAGACGTCCCAGCAGGGCAAGAGCCTGCCGGCCGGGGCTGAATACCATTACGAATGCTGGAAAGACGGACGTAGAGTGCGCCGCGAATGGAAAAACCATATCGTTCCGGACACGAAGGAAACAGAGCTGTATGACCAGTGGACTGACATCCCGGCTGCCGCTCCATTCTTCACTTCGGCCTTCGCCGACAAGGTCTTCAGCATTGACCAGGACAGTTTCAAGGTCAATGAAGAGGCTACTCCGCAGGATATGTACCGCAGCGGCTGGAAGTGCGCCGGCACAGCAGTTCCGGTATTCTCTCTCAGGACAGAGGACAGTTTCGGAATCGGAGATTTCCACGATCTGAAGAAACTCGTGGACTGGGTGGCGGCTACCGGCCAGAGGGTTATTCAACTGCTTCCTGTCAATGATACGACCATGACCGGGACCTGGACGGATTCCTATCCGTACAGTGCAAATTCCATCTACGCCCTGCACCCGCAGTTCGTGTATCTTCCGGACGCTGGAGTCCGCAGAGATGCCAGCTACAAGACATTGAAAGCTGAGCTTGAGGCACTTCCGGAAGTGGATTACGAAAGAGTGAATCAGGAGAAGGACCGTCTTATGCGCAAGGCTTTCGCCTCCACATGGGCCAAGGTGAGCGTTTCTGAGGAATATCAGAAATTCATAAAGGACAATGCAGAGTGGCTGGATGCCTACTGCGCGTTCAGGATTCTTCTTCACAAGACCGGGACCGGCGATTCCTCCAAATGGGGCAAATATGCCACGTACAGTGCCAAGAAAGCTGCATCGGTTATGGCAGAAAACAGAGAAGAAGCTGATTACCAGTCATTTGTCCAGTTCCATCTGCACAAGCAGCTTGTAGATGCAAGGAACTATGCGAGAAAGCACGGCGTCACTTTCAAGGGCGACCTCCCTATCGGCGTGAGCAGAACCAGTGTGGACGCATGGCAGCATCCGTCCCAGTTCAATATGAATTCACAGGCCGGTGCTCCGCCTGACGCATTCTCTGCAGACGGCCAGATGTGGGGGTTCCCGACATACAACTGGGACAAGATGGAAGAGGACAATTTCGCATGGTGGAAGGCCAGACTGAAGAACATGGAGCAGTACTTCGACTTCTTCCGCATTGACCATATACTCGGATTTTTCAGGATTTGGGAGATTCCGGCGAATGCGAAGAGCGGTCTGCTGGGACATTTCTTCCCTGCGCTGCCGTATAGTGCCAAAGAATTGGCTGACAATGGTTTCGACATCAATTCCGGATGGTACACCTCCGATGGTGTGGACACGCTTTTCCTGGAAGACCCGCGCAAGCCCGGGTATTGGCATCCTCGCATCGGGGCGCAGAATACGGAGCACTACCGCAATCTCCCTGACTGGCAGAAAGATGCCTTCAACAGGCTGCATGACGATTTCTTCTATAGAAGGCACAATGCTTTCTGGCGTGATTCCGCACTCCGCAAACTGCCTGACCTTCTCGCCAGCACGCGAATGCTGACCTGCGGCGAGGATCTGGGCATGATTCCGGATTGCGTGCCGGAAGTGATGAAGGAACTGCGCATCCTGTCATTGGAAATCCAGCGTATGCCTAAGGATGCCCGTCACGAGTTTGCAGACACGTGGAGCTATCCGTACCTTTCGGTATGCGCGACTTCCACGCACGACATGAGTCCTCTCCGCGCCTGGTGGAAGGAGGACAGAGGCGTCACACAGCGTTTCTGGAGCCAGGTCCTCGGAAAACCGGGCGAGGCTCCAGCCGACTGTACACCGGACATTTCCCTGAGTATCATCATGATGCACCTCCAGTCAGCATCCATGCTTGCCATCCTGCCGCTTCAGGATTATCTGTCGCTGAAGCCGGAGTTGTGCTTCGACGACCCTGACAAGGAGCGGATCAATGTACCTGCCATCTCGCCGTTCTACTGGCTGTTCAGGATGAAGACGACCATCGAGACTCTTATCAATGACGACATCACCTGCTATCTCCGGACGCTGATACGCAACTGCGGCAGGAGATAGGTCGCGCTGCACTTTTCTGATTTAGGTTGACCCGGTTATGGCCTCCTGAGACCAACTTGTCCGTAAAATAGGCCCATTTTACGGACAAGTGAATCAAATGAACAAGTTGTCCGCGAAAAAACGTTTTAATCCGGACAAGTTGTATTTTCCTGATTTTGGTTGACTCGATTATAGAAATTATTAC
>ERZ857965.1430-NODE-1430-length-24173-cov-3.151090_pt1 | contig 24173 bp, 23 predicted proteins | sample MGYA00519758_ERZ857965 | MGnify/ENA primary metagenome ERZ857965 (study PRJEB31778, sample SAMEA3449381) | human gut metagenome | biome: human gut; feature: human-associated habitat; material: faeces | place: United Kingdom | collected 2010/2012 ... | reverse complement strand
ACCAATTGCCGTTTGGCCCGATCGTCGGTGTGATGCCGTCCGCACCCTTGAGCTCGGCCACAGCGATCAAATTTGCCCACGTCACGCCGCCGTCCGTGCTATACTGCACGTAGCCGTCCGCCACGCGCAAGTCCATGCTGCCTCCGCTGCCGCCGGACCCGCCGCCGAGCCTGCGCGCAAGGATCACATCCTTTGCAGTCACTTTGCCACCTCCGCCCAGCTGCCGTCGAGCGCCTTTTGCTTGATCTGATCGTACCCAGCCGTGTAGATGATCGTGCCGTCCGCCTGCTCGCGGCCGAGTGCTGCGTCGATCTCCGCTCCAGTCTTTGCTATGATCGCCGCGCTTACCATGATCTCCGTGGGGACCCACGCGCGGTTATCCGTGATTACATGATCCATATAGCACCTCCGTCTGCGATTGTGATAGTCATGTGGTGGCCTCCTTTACTTGTACTTGCCCACTACGTGATAGCTGATGCGTGGCGTTAGTATTGTCGCGGGGTTAGGTCGCGCGAGCGCATACGCCGGTGCGCCGGTAAGCAGATCGTCGGACGCGCTAAACAGCGAGATCAACCACGCATCCGATCCGCCGCCCATGTAGGTCGCGCTGATCGTTGGGGTGTCCACAAAAGCAAAAGGATACTTCCGCGCGGAGGCGTTGGCATCGCTGCGCATCCACGTGCCAAAGTACAGCGATCCCCATGCCTCGTCGATCGCCAGTGTGTCAGTGCCAAATACGGCCCACATCTCTGCGATGCCGGACGCCCATTTACGCCACGTCCACTTGCCGGTCGTGCCCTGGTCGATGATGGTGTCCGCACTGGAGCTGCCGCCGGACGACGTGCTGGTCGACCGGCCTCCGCTGGAGGAGACGCTGCCGGTAAGAGACTTTTTGCCCCAGCCGATCGTCATGCTGGACTTGCTGCCGACCAGACTTGTGTCCAGCTTGGACACCTGCATGATGGTGTCGATGCCATGCGGAGGAGACACCACGCGGACGCTGTCGCCGATCGCAAAGGACTCGATCATGATGTCCTGCGCCGACAGGTCCGCCGCCGTAACCTGGATGCCGCGCGACAGGCCGCTGTGCTGTGCCAGATATGATGCGGCCGTTGCTTTGAGCACGGACGCATCGTCTGTATCGGCTCGCAGCGTGCCGTCGATGCGCCCATAGATGCCCTCTGCCGCGGCGTTGACAAGATACACCTGCCCGCCGTTTACGTCCTCGATGGTCAGCCCGTCCTTGCCGACTGGATAGACGCGCGTGACAAGGTCCGCGCCGTCAATCTCATCCGTCAGACCCAGGAGATTTTTGCGCAGCTCGACCGTCTGTGAGCAGCGGTGGGCGTATGACGCCAGGCAGTCGAGATAGGCGGCGCCGTCCGCATAGCGGATGCGCAGCTCGCCGCCTGAGACCGATGCTGCCTCTTTGGCCAGATCCAGCATGGACTTGTACTCGCTTGCAGCCAGCGTGATCGATGGCAGCGACGCGCCGACCACGCCGAGCTTGACCTTCTTGCCGGCCAGACAGCCGGCGTTGTACTGCGTCACCAGCGCGCCGAGGTATGTCGACACCGCCATTGCATTGATTGTATGCGGCGGCTTGCAGATATCCGCAAGCCACATCATGGCACTGTCGATGCTGTAAGTGCGCATGCCGCGCAGGTCCGTAGTCGTGTCGACGACGGACCCGCGAAAGACCTCCGCGCCGTCTTTGCGGATGGAGATCACGGACGCGCGCTTGACGGGCACGTCGCGCATGACGTTGCTCGGCGGCAGCTTGATCGTCGCCGCGCTGGCGGAGCCGACGGCCTCGCTGATCGTGCCGTCCACGATCTCGTAGCCCGGCATGCCGGCCGCAAAAAGCAGCCGGCCGTCGACATAGCCTGCATACATCACATCCACCCCCTACGGCCCGTCAGGGTGATTTGCCCGGCAGTAGCAGCGACCGCAAAAGCATAGTCCTGCTCGCGCCGGATGGACAGGTACGGGCTGACGGTCTCGCCCGCGCGCAGCTCGACCGGCGCGGACGGCCGCGAGCAGCGCATGATCGTCGTGTCGGCCGTGACGCCGCCGATTGCCGGGTACAGCAGGCGCTCGCTGGCCAAAAAGGCCAGCGACGTCGGCGTAGCCTTGTATATCTGGATGTGGCGCAAATAGCCATTTTGGTCTACCGGCCCGCCATGCGCGTGCATGGTGACATACAGGCCATTGGCAGGCACATCTCCGCACCAGCGCGAGCCGCCGTTGTAGACGTTGCCGTCAGCGTCCGTGATCTCGTACCAGCCCTGCGTCGCCTCTGCCGTCACGATGCAGGACCCGGCCGTAGGCCACGGCAGCTGCAAACGCACCCAGTTTTCGACAGTGGGGTTGTCTCCGGCCCACAAGGTCAGCTCCGTGTCCGCGCCACTGCCGGACACATGCGCGTACGACGATATCGATCCTCCGACGGTCAGCGTCTTGCCGACCATCAGGTTGCTTGACGCTGCCAGCACGGGGATGGTGATGGTGGTCTCCGTCGACTCCAGCAGATACGGATCAGCGTCGATTGTGACATCAAAGGTCGTTTTGTCCAGTGATGTGTCCGGCGCGCCGACGGTGCACCGGCCGATGTAATAGCCGGTTTTGTTGCTCAGCTCCAGCTTCAGCCGCCGCCCATGTACGGCGGCGGCGAAGCTGTAAAACTCAAAATCCCCGGTCGGTGCAAAGCCAAAGCGAAGCTTGATCTGCCGGCTGCCAAATACCGGGCCGCCCGTCAGCGCGTCGGTGAGATCGATCTTGCCGTCCGCGCCTGGGACGCTCTCGCTCTGCGTCTTGATTTCCGGCAGGCCAATCTGCACACTCATCAGATCCAGCGCGGTGTACTGTACACCGCCGATTTTGCACGTAAGTGCCATTATATTGTCCTCCTGTCCTTGCTCGCGTAGATGCCGCCGAGCGCATAGTCCATGCGCGTGGCGACAGAGCCGACAAGCGCGTCTCCGTCCATGTAGATCTGCATACCTGTGATCGCGCGCTCGAGGCGGTCCATGCGCTCCAGCACGGCGGCGATGTCGCCGCCGGCTGCGGCCGGGGCAGCTGCCGTCTGCAGTGTGGCAGCCTGTGCATACAGGCCCTGCATGTCCACGCCGACGACATACTGCGGCTGCAGCGTGGCTGCGATGTCTCTGTTGATGTCGCCGATGGTGTCCTGCCAGCCGGCGCCGATGCCCTTGGCCATGTTGGTACCGATGCCCGCAAACACCGTCGACGGGCTGTGGATGCCGAGTAGCTTTTTGATCCAGTCGACCAAGCCCGTAAAGAGGTTGGACACGTCCGCCTTAAGCCGCTGCCACTGCTCCGTGATGCCCTTGCGGATGCCGTCGACGATGGACACGCCGATGCCGGCAATCGCCGCGCCGGCGGAGCCAAAGCTATGGATCAGGGATGCCAGCAGCTTGGGCACAACGGCGATAAGATGGCCGGTGCTCGTGATGATGCCAGACACCAGCGCCAGCAGGATCTGCAGGCCGGCATCAACGATCTCTGGCAACGATGCCAAAATCGCATCGACGATGTTGGTGATGATGATCGGGATGGTGTCGATTAGCTCCGGCAGCGCTCCGACGAGGCCCTGGGCCAGCGCCAGCAGGATCAGCACAGCAGCCTGCACCAGCAGCGTGATGGACTCCGGCGATGTCAGCTTGTCCGCCACGCCCTGCAAAGCCACCGCGGCCGCCATGATGATGCCCGGCAGCTGATCCGCGATGCCGAGCAGCAGCGCCCCGACCAGCTCCACGGACGTGCCTGTCAGGTCAGGCAGTGCGGACAGCAGCCCCGTCACCAGCGCACCGATAAAGGATAGCGCTGCCGGGATTGCCTGCGGCGCGTATGATGCCAGCTGTGCGGACAGCGACGCGATCAGGCTCCCGGCGACGCGCGAAAAGCCATCTATGCCCTCGTCCTCAAACGCCGTCGTCAGCTGGTCGACGGCGTCGATTGCCGTCGGAAGCAGCGTCGATCGCATCGCGTCGGATACCGGCTGCATCAGCTTGCCCAGCATCGCGTTGACGTTGTCCTGCAGTGTCGACGTAAGGCCGGCGACCGTCTTACTGGCCGCCTCCATGCCGCCGGCAAATTTGCCGCCCGCGTCCGTCGCGTGATTTACCGCCTGCGTCAGCTCCTCAGCGGAGATGCTGCCGGCGGCCATGCGCTTTTGCACATCCTCCATGCTCTCGCCCGTCTGATCGCAGATGTCGATCAGCGGGTTCCAGCCGGCGTCGATCATCATCTGGACAGTCTCGCCGGTCAGCTTGCCCTGCGCCGTGGCTTTGCCGTAGGCGCGGGCGAGCGACTGCATCTTGTCGGCATTGCCGAGCGAGATGTCGCCCAGGCGCTGCAACGTGCCGGACACGTCGTCCGACGCCACGCCAAAGGCAAGCAGCGTCTGCGCGCCGCCGGCGAGGTCCGACATGGCCAACGGCGTGGCCGATGCCAGCTTTTGCAGGCTTCCGACCATGCCGTTGGCAGCCTCCGAGCTCCCGCCGAGCATCGTCGTAAAGTTTGTGACGTACCCCTCCATGGCCTTGTTGTACTCCAGGCCGGAGGAGACCATGTCTTTTGCAGCGTTGAGCACGGATCCGGCGGCTGACTTGATAGCGCTGGCCGCCAGATCGGACAGTACGCCCTTGAGGATCGTCCAGCCTCCGGAGGATTTCTCGGCGTCGTCTCCGGCGTCTTTGGCGGAGATGCCGAGCTTTTGTAGCGCCTGCCGCGCCGGGCTGATAGCCGCGGACACCACGTCCGACAGCTTACCCTTGAGCGTGGTCCATGCGCCGGAGATCTTTTCTGCTTTTTCGCCGGCGGCGTGCGCCGCGTCGCCGAGCTTTTGCAGCGCTTGCCGCGCCGGGATGATAGCCGCAGACACCACGTCCGACAGCTTGCCCTTGATTTTGCCGCAGGCTCCGGAGGTATACGTCGCCATGCGGGTGGACTCCGCAGCCGCCGCCTGCAATTTGGCCAGCGCATTATCCAGCGCAGACCATTCGCTGGCCGACCCCTGCACCATGGCGCCGGATGCCGCGACCGATGCGCCCGCATCAGCCGCCGCAGCCTCTAGCCGTGTCAGCGTCTGGCGGGTGGACTCGATCTCACGCTCAAAATCACGATACTGCGTCGTGCTGATCTTGCCCTCGGCGAGCTGGCGCCCCATGTCTTCCTGCGCGGCGGCCAGCATCTTGAGCTTGTCCTTGGCACTGGCGATGGACTCCGCGAGGATCTGCTGCTTTTGCGCCAGCAGCACCGTATTGGTGGGATCAAATTTAAGCAGCGCCTCGACGCCGCGTAGCTCCCCGCTCAGAGCGCTCGCCGACTTGCGCGCCTTAAGGATCGCGTCGCCAAGCTTTGTGGTGTCGCCGCCGATCTCGACGGTGATGCCCTTAAGTGTCGTACCTTTGCCGCTCAAGCGTCCACCTCCTCCTGCCGCCCGAAGGTGCTGCGCAGACCGTCCACATCCGGCTCAGTCTGCTCCAGTCTCCATGCGTTATCCAGATACTCGCGGCCGTCCTCCGACTGCAGCTTGCGCGCAATAAAGGCGTCGCGCAGCAGCAGCAGATAGTCGTCCAGCAGCAGATCGCAGACGTCCGGCAAGGGCATGTTGGCATACTGTGCCACCAGATGCTCGCCGACCGTCTCGATCGTGTAGTGGCATCCCGTACCATCACCGTCATCGGGATAGTACGGGATGGTCAGTTTTTTGCCTTGGTCGCCCCCGCGACAAAGTCGGAGTATACGGCAAAAAAGCCGATAAGATCGTCAAGGGCAAAAAGCCCGGCGACCTCCTTGGGCGTAAAGGTCGCGCCCGTGCGGTTGCAGTTAAGGATGTCGCAGACGATGTCGATCATCTCGTCCACGCCTGCGCTGTCCTGCATAGCCATCATCCGCTTAAAAACGCTCAGCGGCGGCACGGTCAGCAGCAGCTCGCGGCCGTCCTGCAGCTCCAGAGTAAAGATTGCCTTGTGCTGGCCAAGTGTAAATCGATTTGTCATGCCGTGTACACCTCATCGTAGTAGATCAGCGTGCCCTCCGCGTCCATCGGGTCGGCAGCAAACTCAGCGTCGATGACGGTCTCCTTGTCCTTGGCAAAGGCGATCTCAAAGCCGGACTGGTTTTTGCCGACAATGCGCACGTAAAGCTCGCGCTTGCCGTCCTCGTCAGCGTGCTTAAAGCACAGCACGTACTTTTTGCCGTCGGCGTTGTCGACGCCGCCGATCTTAACGGATCGCTTCGCGGGATTCCCGGTTGCAGCGTCGGTCTCCGTCACGCGGGCCGTCGCGCTGAGCTTGGCCAGCGTGTTGCCGTCCCACGTCATCACGCCGGACTTAAGCGTCACCTCCTCGGCGGTGAGCACCGTCTTGGACACAAGTCCAAGATCGTCCTTGGCAACATAAAAGGTGGGCTTGTACGACAGCGTCGCGCCGCCGGAGATGTAGCCCAGGATGTTGTCGTCCGTGCAGATCGCCTCTGTCTCCGGCACGGTCGTGCCGGTGTACTCCTGCACGTAAAGCTTGCCGGATCCAAGCGTGATGTCTTTTCGTTTTTTGAATGCCATAATTATGCAAATCCTTTCTCGGTGTACGCAAAATCGTACACCGTCTCAAAAAAGTGCTCCGTGTCGATCCACTCGCGCTCCTGCCGGACGTACTCAAGGCCGAGCGCGTCGAGCCGCTGCTCGATCAGCACGATGGGGTCGGTCGTGACCTTCTTCGCTTCGGCGAGGAGTTCAAGCACATAGGCGGCATAGCCGCTGGCACATTCCTCCATCTCCTCGTTGTACCAGGTGAGGTTTTCGGTGGGGTCTTCGGACGGAATGCCCAGAGCCGTCTTGAGCTTGTGTTCGCACAGGCTGTGGGCATCCGTTCCCTCGGCGGCGAAGTCGCTGCCCTTGTCCTCGTAGTTCTCACCGAGCCTTGCGGACGGAGGGCAGTTCAGCCACCTGTGGGAAGAGGACGCGGAAAGCAGAGCGTGATTACCCATTTTCGAGTCCCTCCGCATCCTTGATGAGGGCGGCGTACTCCAAAGGGTCAATGCCGGAGAGCGTTGCCGCGCCGTGCTGACGGAGCAGTTCCTTTACCTGGGCGGTGAAGCCACGGCTGGACATCTCTGCGAGGATCGCACGGACGTCTTCTTTGGTGGGAACCGGCTCGGTCGGTTTTGCCGGAGCTTCGGCGGTCTCGCCGCTGAACATCTCCGAAAGGGTGTCAGCCGCATCGTTAATAGCGACAGCCGCAGTTCGCAGGTCTCTGATCGCGGCATCCAGTTCGCTCATTTTTGACATCTTTGTGCGCTCCTTCCTTGATTTGCTTTTCTCTCACCGCCTGGGTGACTTTCTTTGCCAGTGTTGCCGACACGATGATGAAGTCGAGCAGAACGTCAACGAGTTCTTCTTCCGGCTTCAGAGCATCTCTCTTTGCTTCGTTCATTCGTTTTCACCTCCCGAAGGAGCGGTATCGTTTTGCTCCTTACACTCTCCCATGAACATGAGGAGTGCATTTCGGAAAAAATCCGGGAAACTTTTTTCAAAAAATATCCGGGAATTCTTTTTCGAGGACGGCTTTGACCTTTTTTAATCTGTAGGCATAGGTCTTTCTGCCGATCCCAATGCGTTCGCCGATGGCATCCTCGGTTAAGCCCTCAAGTCGCAGCTCGCCGATTTTGATTGCCTCCGGCATCAGGTCCGTAAGCCGAGCGTACAGAGCTTTCATTTCGGAAGCCTCGATGATGATGTCTTCGAGCAACGGCGAATCGTCCGGGATTTCATCCACCCAGGCAGTTTCGTTTCCTTCGTCATCGGTTTCGGTGTAATCGAGGGAACGCGTATCGCCCATGCGGTGGAAGGGGCAAGTCAGACAGTCCATATCGCAGGTGAGCCGCTTGCTTGCGGGACACACGCAGCGACCGTGCCTCTGCTGACGGATTCGGTAGATATTGATGTCGTGGTAGTAGGCATCGAATTCTTCCTTGTTGACAGGGATGCTCTCTTTCGTGGAGCGGATGTAGATGGTGTACTGCTTGTCTTTCTTTGACATAAAAAAGTCCTCCGATTTTCGATTTCTCGAAACGGAGGACTCCGGGTTCGGCTGCAAAAAGGGTGCAGAAAACTAACCACAGCCCGACAGAGATGTTCTCCGTTTCGGTCTGCGGCAACCCGCTCAAAAGGCAGCCGTCATTATTAACTTGTCCGCCGTGAGCCGTTGAGCCATCAGTGATCAAGTGATGCAGAATCCGGTGGTGAGCAGTTTATCGCCTTACTCAGGGCGGTTGGCCTTAGCCAAGGTCAGCTTCAATGGCATATATTTCGTTGAAAACTTCGGGCAGATCGCTCGGGTTTAAGTCTTCAATGCCATGAGCGCCGTATCTTTCAAACACAGATTTGACTACACTGCTGTCGAGCTTAGCGCCTATTGCAGAAGCGGACTGTTCGATGCTTGCTATGTAGTCAGCATTACTTACATTTGACATCATTTGCCTCCTATGTCCGGCTCCTATCCAGCAGGAGGCCGTGATATTTCGTCAGACTCACTGGATTGCCACGGATCAAATGGCTTTTGCCTAACGGTGCATTCAGAGAGAAATCTAAGCGAAAGCACAAATATTCACCTAAGGGCATTGATTTCTGCGTGGTAACGTGGTATAATAAGACATCAATGTAATGCTGGCTTGGTTTGGCTGAGTTCTCTCTGAACTACAATCAAATTTTAACGGATCACGACCCAAAAGTATTTGCCACCGCTTTGCCACTGTTTTGCCAGCGTTTTTCCGTGGTATGTGAAAGGAGAAGCAAGAAGATGAATGAATTGAATATATCTTCATATATCCGAATCATGCAGCCGGGATTTAAAACACACGATAAGCAGGAGGCGGCGGGCGTATTTCTTCTTAGTTCTATCAACGATCAGGAATATGTCTCTAATAACGGGTATTGGACGAGCAACCTTAGCTCCAAAAAAATTAGCCGTCTTGTGAGTCAGGATGACCCCGTCCCCGATGGACTCCGGCAAGCATCCATGGAGCAAGCGGTTATTGATGCCACTGTTGCGTACTTCAAAAAAGAAGTGATGCCGGATCTGAATCCACATCTGAAGGATGACACTATTGACAAAATGGTCAAGCTGATAAGCATAGATACGACTATACCTGAAAGCAAAAAGAAAAGCCTCATGGCATTCCATGAGACTGGTGATGATGCTACATTTCTTGCAGAAGTATTTTTATATGCCCTCAACAGGCCAAACAAGAAGCAGAGCAATACTGTTGAATATCAGGATGCTCCTTTGCTTGCCGAGGCAAACTACGAGTGTCCGCTTTGCCACAAAAAGTTGGTAGACTCTATAAAGGGGCAAGCAGTAAAAAAATATAGGATTACACATGTTTTTCCCGCAGGGCTAAAAGAAGAGACAGCAGCAGAATTTGCTGCCGTCTATCCCATTCCGATAAAGCTTGATACGCCGGAGAATCTGATCGCCCTTGACGAGGATTGTGCAGAGCGATACCTTCTGAGCCCTACTGCCGAAGAGTACGGCAAACTTCATGAAATTAAAACACAGCTTACAAAGAATTATGCGGCGAAACTGTCCGTAAACGATGTGCAGCTTGAAGATGATATCCGAACTATACTCAGTGCCCTGGGCACCATAAAAAACGCATCGGAACTTGTCGAACTTGAGTATGAGGCTTTGCGCATAGATGAGAAGTTTGATGCTGAAAACTTTATCTTAAAAAATGAGACACAGATGCAAGTGGTAACTTATTACCGATACATAGAGAAGGTTTTCTCAAATTCAAATGCTGATTTTGACATGATAGCGTCCGAAATTAAAGTTAGTTCCATGAAGCTGGAAAAAGCCGGTTTGTCACAACAAGATGTAATCAGGCAGCTATCAGAGTGGATACGAAACAAGGCTGGGCTTGGAACGGAAAGCCTCTTGGCTTGCAACATCGTTGTATCCTTTTTTATACAGAATTGTGAGGTGTTTCATAAATGAAAATGCCGAATAAGGTGACGCCATACAAAGAAAGCAGTATCGCAAAATTCCCGGTAATTCTTGAACTTCTCGAAAAGAAGAATATGACACCATCAGAACTGTTTTCCAAGGTGAGGAAGAATAAGATCCAGAGCATCGACGAGTTTGTAGAGATTATAGATTGTCTCTATGCCATGCATAAAATAGAAATCGACGGGGAGGTGCTTCACTATGTTGGTTGAAGTAAGGTGCGATAAATTTGTCAGCAACGGCAAAACCAGAGAACCGATCCGTTTTCATGCCGGACTTAACGCCGTTCTTGGAGATGACAACGGCTCAAACTCCATCGGAAAATCCACTTTTCTCATGATTCTGGACTTTGTATTTGGTGGTTCAGACTATGTCAAAAAATGCGTTGATGTTCAGGAGAATGTCAAGGAACATACCATTTGTTTTGCCTTCAGCTTTGATGGACAGACGTACTACTTTTCAAGAAACACGGTCGACTATAACAATGTCGTGAAATGTGACGCTGAATATCAAGCATTGCCGGATGAAGATCCGCTATCACTTCAGCAGTATGGAGAATTTCTCTGCGAACATTATGCCTTGTCAGCAGAGGGGATAACTTGGCGTGGAGCAATCGCAAGGTTTATTCGAGTTTATAAAAGAGACACTTTGGATGAAGAGCGCCCTTTGCGCTCCTCCAAAGACGAGAAGACGGCCGACGCGATCAAAGGATATATGCGCCTATTTGACAGATACTCATCTGTCGAGGCACAGATAAAGCAGGCCGCTGTGGCTGAAGATGAAAAAGAAGCATTTCGTAAGTCTACGCAGGAATACAATCATATCCGTGCCGCAAAAAATGATAAGGAAAAAGAGGCAAACGAAGCCAGGATCACCGAACTTGAACAGCAGGAACGAATTCTGATCGATGACAATAATCGTGGGCTTCTTGACCTTGATAGTATGACTGCACAGAGACTCTCGGAGCTGAATGAAGCTCTTATAAATTACCGAAGACAGAGGGCGTTGATTCAAACACAGCTGAATTCCGTGCGCCGTGACATGACTGGCGAAAGACGTAGCTTCAAGAAAACATTTACCGATTTGGAACGTTTCTTCCCCAATGAGGAATTTCACACATTGGAAGAGATAGAGAGTTTTCACCAGAAGTTGACTAAAATCCTAACACAGGAATTCACAGAAACAGAGAGAAGTCTCGCCACTACCTATGTGTTGCTGGGCAACGAAATAGCCGCAATTAAGGAGCAGATCACCGAGATCAAAAATGTTCCGAATGTCTCACAGGCGATCCTGCGGGAATATGCGCAGATCACCACTGAACTGATCAACTTAAGAAAGGCAAATGAAAACTATGATGAACTGCAGCGTTTGAAGCGGGTTGCTGCCGATTACGCCGCAACAAGGGATACTATAATAGCTGACGAACTTCTCGCTATTGAAAGTACTATTAATCAGGAGATGGGCAGAATAACCCTGGAGATTTTAGGCGATGCAACTCATATGCCGCCTGTCCTCAGGCTTGAAAAGCTGAACAAGTACGCATTCAACACACCAAACGACGGAGGTACCGGAGCGCAGTACCGCGGTCTCATTACCTTTGACCTTGCCAACATGGCCGTTGCCCCCGTTCCGTTTGTGGTTCACGATTCCGTGCTGCTTAAGAACATAGAGAGAGCGGTATTCTCTGCTATTATTAGGGTGTACCACAATCAAAAGGATCAGAACAAACAGGTGTTTATGGCGTATGATACCCTTGATGCTTATGATGAGGAGACCCGTAAATTAGTGGAAGAAAACGCCGTGCTGCAATTATCTCCAGGAGGCAATGAGCTTTTCGGATGGGCATGGAACAAGGAGAGACAAGATGAAACAGAGCAAGCGTAAAAAAGAATTTAAGTCCGAATTTTCTTATAACCGACTTTGGAAAATGCTGATCGACCGCAACATGAAAAAAGGAGAGCTGCAAGAAATAAGCGATGTTTCCGCTGCTTCGATTGCAAAAATGGGTCGTTGTGAAAATGTCACAACAGATGTCCTGCTCCGGATTTGTGAAGCCCTTGATTGCAATATTGAAGACATTATGGAGCGAATTCCCCTCCAACAGGATAAAGAGAAGAATGCATAAAAGGAGGGGGGTTCTCCTGTGGAAAAGCTGATTGATATCAGCAGCTATCCTGTTGCGCAGGTGCTGGATGTGCTGCTTCAAGATAAAACGACAAAAAAGAACATCATATGGGCGACCGACACTTATGCGGAGTTTGGTGAAGAATTCACGGACAAGGTGCAGCTGGACGCGAACGCCATCCTGCGCCGAACCGATCTCATCCGCCCCCGCATCCAGAAGTCGCAGGAGGCACAGGCGCAGCGAACGAGGAAAAAAGCAGAGGTGTTCACGCCAGCATGGCTTTGCAATCAGATGAACAATCACTGCGATGAGGACTGGTTCGGCCGGAGCGGCGTGTTTAACACGGAGAATGCCGACCATACCTGGACAGTGTCGGAGGGGAAAATCGAATTTCCGAAAAAAAAGAAGTGGCAGCACTATGTGGACTCCCGCCGGCTGGAGATCACCTGCGGCGAGGCGCCGTATCTGGTTTCCCGGTATGATGTATCGACGGGAGAGCTGATCGTCCCGCCCGTGCGGCGCATCGGAATGCTTGACCGGAAGCTGCGCATAGTAAATGAGAATACGGAAGACTATGACGACTGGCTGAAATGGACGCTCCGGGCATTTGAGGCCTGCTACGGATATGAGTATCAGGGCGACAATGTGCTGATAGCGCGGATCAATCTGCTGCTGACCTTTACGGACTACTACGAGGAGCGCTGGGAACGACGGCCGGATGACAAGCTCCTGCGGCAGATGGCAAATAAGATCGCCTGGAACATATGGCAGATGGACGGGCTGAAGGACACCGTTCCGCTCGGAAAGCCATATGAAGAGTTTCGTCAGATCACGCTCTTTGATATGTTCGGGGATATGGGTGACGAAAAAGACGATGAGCCGGAAGCCGTGCCGTGCAGGATATTTGACTGGAGAAGCAAAAACTCCATACTTTTCAAAAAGCTGAAGGAGATGTGAGTTATGGGAAAGAAACTGTTTGATTATGTGATTGGGAATCCGCCCTATAACGAGGATTTTGAGAATTCAGGAGATAACGGTAACTTTGCAAAGCCTGTCTATAACTATTTTATGGACGCTACTTACGAGGTGGCAGAAAAAGTGGAACTCATCCACCCTGCTCGTTTTCTCTTTAATGCAGGAAATACGCCAAAGGTATGGAACGAAAAAATGCTTAATGACGAGCATTTTAAAGTTATGAAGTATGAAGCTGATTGCACAAAGGTCTTCCCAAATACAGATATTAAAGGCGGTATTGCAATCACTTACCGAGATGAGGGCGAAGCCTTCGGTAAAATTGGAACTTTTACTGCTTTCCCTGAACTGAACGGTATCGTAAATAAAGCTGCTGTTTCTGATGAGGCCTATAGTGTTGCATCAATAGTGTATACACAGGTGCGTTTTGATTTGGACGCTTTGTATGCAGATTATTCGGAATATAAAAGTATCATTGGCTCAAACGGGAGAGATAAGCGTTTTAGAAATAATGCATTTGACAAGATTAAAATTTTTACAGATACCCCCAAAGGTACCGATGATATAAAGGTGTTAGGCATTCTGAAGAACAAGCGTACATGGAAGTACATTCCGTTGAAGTATGTCGATATGTCTCATGAAAACATTGACAAATGGAAAGTCCTTGTTCCGCGAGCAAATGGTTCAGGTGCATTAGGTGAGGTTTTGTCTACGCCGTTAATCGGCGAGCCGTTAATCGGCGAGCCGTTAATCGGCTATACACAGTCATTTATCGGTATTGGCTCTTTCGATACGGAGTTTGAAGCCGCCGCAGCCATGAAATATATCAAATCAAAATTTGCACGCGTTATCTTAGGCGTACTTAAAGTAACACAAGACAATGATCGCGGTGTTTGGAAGCTGATTCCCCTTCAAGACTTCACTCCTGCCTCCGACATCGACTGGTCGAAGTCGATTCACGAGATTGACTTACAGCTGTATCGCAAATATGGCTTGGACGAAAAGGAGATCGAGTTTATAGAATCTCATGTAAAGGAGATGGCATAATGGCAGCGATCCAGATAAAAACAGCCTCAAAGGTCGTTCCGCAGTGCTATGCCTATACCACTCCCGGAGTACCGGTACATGACGGCTGGACGAAAATCGGCTTTACCGAGCGGGATGTTGAAACCCGCATTAAGGAGCAGACCCACACGGTGGGAGTCGCGCACAAGACCTGGTGGGCAATGCGTGCCGCCTATATGACAGAGCCGTACGGAACCTTTACGGATAAGGACTTCCACGCCTACCTGAAGAAGCTCGGTATTTCCCGCGAGGCCGGGACGGAGTGGTTCCGGATCGAGCCGAATGCCGCCCGCGGTAATTTTATCGACTTCACGCAGAATCACGGTGTGGTGTCGGAGGATGATGCCGATGCAGTGATTCCGTACAGGCTCCGTGATGAACAGGCGGAGGCTGTGCAGAGAACGGCGGATTATTTCCGCAGCCGTGAGAATGCCGAATTCCTCTGGAACGCAAAGCCTCGTTTTGGCAAAACCCTCTCCGCCTATGACCTGTGCATGAAGCTCGGCGCAAAAAATATTCTCATCGTGACGAACCGCCCCGCCATCGCCAATTCCTGGTATCAGGATTATGAGACCTTTTTCGGCCCGCAGTCCGGCTATCTCTTTGTCAGCAATGTGGACGGGATCAAGGACAGGAAGTTTGTCTACAGCCGTGAGGAATACATAGCAAAGCTCGATGAGAATACAAAGGGCTGCATTGAATTTGTCAGCCTGCAGGATTTGAAGGGCTCCATCTACTTCGGCGGACGCTTTGATAAGCTGTCGGAACTCAGCGCAGAGAAAGGGCTGACATGGGATGTCCTTATTGTGGATGAAGCCCACGAGGGAGTCGATACCTATAAGACCGACACCGCCTTTAACCATATTCGCCGCAAGTGGACGCTGCATCTTTCCGGTACACCGTTTAAGGCGCTGGCGAACGACAAGTTCCCGGAGAGCGCCATCTACAACTGGACGTATGCCGATGAGCAGAAAAAGAAGCGCGACTGGGATGCTTCCAGCGAGATCGAGAATCCCTATGCCAAGCTGCCCAGACTGTCCCTTTTTACCTATCAGATGTCCGACATTGTCCGTGACAGAGTGAGAAAAGGTATCGAGCTTGCGGATGATGATATTGAAGAATTTGCCTTTGATCTGAACGAGTTTTTCGAAACGAACGAGTCCGGGAAGTTTGTGCATGACGCAGACGTGGATAAGTTCCTTGACGCTATGACACGGCAGGATAAGTTCCCGTTCTCAACGCCCGAACTGCGGGACGAACTGAAGCACACCTTCTGGATTCTGAATCGAGTTGCCAGCGCAAAGGCTCTGGCCAAAAAGCTGAAGCTCCATCCGATATTCAAGGACTACGAGATCATCCTTGCGGCGGGTGACGGGAAATTAGATGATGACGATGAGAACGAGAAGTCCTTTGACAAGGTGACAAAGGCGATCTCGGAACACGATAAAACCATCACTTTATCCGTGGGACAGTTGACGACCGGCGTAACGATCCCCGAATGGACGGCGGTTCTCATGCTCTCCAACATGGCCAGTCCTGCTCTCTATATGCAGGCGGCTTTCCGCGCGCAGAATCCGTGTCTGTTTCATGATAAAGACGGTAATTCCTACAGAAAACAGAACGCCTATGTGTTCGATTTTGACCCTGCCCGTACCCTTACGATTTTTGAGCAGTTTGCCAATGACCTGATTCCGGAAACCTCCGGCGACAAGGGCGACTTTGACAGCCGCAAACAGCACGTCAGAGAGCTTTTGAACTTCTTCCCGGTTTACGGCGAAGATGAGGAAGGCTCTATGATAGAGCTTGACGCAGAAAAGGTTCTTACGATCCCGCGCCATATCCACGCAAGAGAGGTTGTGGAGCGCGGCTTTATGTCAAATTTCCTATTTGCGAACATCGGCGGTATTTTCGGAGCACCGAAGGAGATCATCGACATCATCAACAATATGCAGGCAATCGAAGAACCGAAGGCGCTTGCTCCTGCGGCTGTGGATGAGACTACGGCAGACTCCCTCAACCTGAACGAGAACGGCGAAGTCGAAATTCCGAGAGAGCAGGTCATCGGAACGGCAAGCGAGCTTTTCGGTGATAAGGTTTATGCAGACGTTGAGGATCAGTTGGCGTCAGCCGTGGAGGAGATCCAGAGAAATGTGGAACTGACGCCGAATCCCAAGAAGGATGAGTTAAAGGCTCTCCGCGAACAGTTCTCAAGGCCGATCGCAGACACACTTATGGACTCCGCAAGAGCGCAGTATGGTGGCGATTTGAAAAAGTCAACTCAGAAACAGTTGGAACGCAGAATACAGGAAACAACAGATACCGTCGTAACCCGTGAGTACGGCGATTACACGATTCGGGATCATCAGCTTGCCAAAGAGCGCGAAGACAGAATCCAGGAGGCACAGCAATCCGGAGCCACAATGGCGGAGATCACGCAAATTGATGAAGAGTATGCCGCAAGGCGTCTCCAGGGCTACCGTGATATGGTCGACAACATCGGCAGTAAGCTCCATAGCGATGAGACTGTGAAAAAGGCTGCGGAAACCATCGTCGAAACGGTAGAAACCGAAAAGCTGAATGCAGAAAAGGATTCTATCGAGGGCAGCGTCCGCGACCATCTGCGCGGATTCTCCCGTACGATCCCGGCATTCCTCATGGCCTATGGTGATGAAAATACCACACTTGCGAACTTTGACACCCTTGTACCGGACGAGGTGTTCTGGGAGGTCACCGTCAATCCGCAGAATGGGCAGGGCGTGACGCTCGACCAGTTCCGTATGCTGCGCGACGGCGGCGACTATGTATCGGAAAGCGGCGAGCAGAAGCACTTTGACGGGCACCTGTTTGACGAGGTCGTGTTCAACGATGCCGTGCAGGAGTTTATGAAAAAACGTGCCGAGCTTGCGAACTATTTTGAGCCAGACCACAAGGGAGATATCTTTGATTTCATTCCTCCCCAGCGCACGAACCAGATATTCACGCCGAAAAAGGTCGTGAAGGACATGGTGGACAGGCTGGAGCAGGAAAACCCCGGCTGCTTTGACGATCCCGATGCGACATTTGCCGACCTCTATATGAAGTCGGGAATGTATGTGACGGAGATCGTGACACGGCTCTATCAGAGCAAGCGCATGAAGGCGTTGTACCCCGATGATGCCGAGAGGCTGAATCACATCTTTGCCAAGCAGGTATTCGGTTGCGCTCCGACGGAGATCATATATCGGATCTGCCTGCGGTACATCCTCGGATTCAGCGATGAGATACGCATTGCTAAAAACAATATCCGCCTCTGCGATACGCTGGAATACGCAAAGAACGGAACGATGGATGCTGAAATGCGTAAGCTGTTCGACCTTTAATGTACACAGATGTGTGTTCGGTGGTAGTAAAGGCAGCGGCAACATGAATGACTAAGTAAGGGAGGTTTCTCCAATGGCATACGGGAAATCAATAGAGCTGTTCCTCGTAAACGGTACAGCAGACAGCTTAATAACAGCAGAATTATCCAACTGGAACGGTAAAGCCATAAAGCTCCCTCGTATCGAGGTGGCTTCATGCAGTCGTGCTGATATTTCCCAAGCAGGAGTCTATTTCCTGTTTTGCAAAGAGGACGACGGTGCGGATTCCGTTTATATTGGCGAAGCAGAAAATGTAAAAGAGCGTCTTGTGCAGCACCTGCGTGATTATCAGTCCGAAAAAGAAAAGTTTTACTGGAACACAGCTGTGATTTTTGTGGGCAGAGACCTTAACAAGGCACTTATCCGATATCTCGAAAATCGGTTCGTTGAGATTGCGAGAAGCTGCAAGCGCTATATGGTACTAACCAAGAATACATATCGTAATACGGTGATGAAAGAGTCCCAAGTTGCTGTAATGGAAGAATTCGTGGATAATGTAAAAATTCTCATCAACGCTTTGGGATATAAAGTTTTAGACCCATTGCTGCAAATCGGTACTGATGCCGTCGCTGTCGATGATGAGGAATTATTCATTAACACGGGCAACACATCTGCTACTGGCATGGTGACCTCTGAGGGCTTTGTAGTTCTCAAGGGAGCCGTAGTGAATGAAAAGACATCAGCAAAATCGCTCAGTGCTGGAATGAAGAAACTTCGAGACAAGATTTTTGCAGATGGTAAGGTTGAAAATATGACCACTACGGAAGACATATTGTTCTCCAGCTCCTCCGCGGCTGCTGAATTCGTCCTTGGTTATAGCGCAAGCGGCCCTCGTACATGGAAGGCAAAGGATGGTCGTACACTTAAGGAAATTGAGGACAACGCTACAGCGGATTAAACCTTTTAATTTTTCTATGAAAAATTAAAAGGTTCGGCAGAGTGGGTTCACTTTTTCCGGCGGCAGCGTTTGCCAGAAACTCCATAAACGAAAAAAAGCGAGGTCGGCAGGTTCACATTTGAACCCACTAACCTCGCTTTTGGCTTTATATCAAGGGATTTTCATATGGAATAATTAAAAAGTACGGTAGCAATTTGTATCATTGCTACCGTACCTTTGTGGCGGAGAAGGAGGGATTTGAACCCTCGAACACCTTATGGGTGTTACACGATTTCCAATCGTGCGCGCTCGGCCGGACTACGCGACTTCTCCGAGTACAAACAATATTCAAATGTTCAGCTTATGTATTATAATTCACTTTTCTGCTAAAGTCAAGCCTTTTCTTTGAATATATCATGCCGCGGCGGCAACAATAGATTTAAGGACGGATGGCTTATGAAGGCAATTATCATGGCAGGCGGCGAGGGAAAACGCCTCAAGCCGATAACCGGCAGCACGCCGAAGCCGCTTGTGCCGCTGTGCGGCAGGCCGGTTATGGAGCACATCATTCTGCTGCTGCGCAGGCACGGCATAACAGATATCTGCGCAGCGCTAAAATACCGCCCGGACGACATAAAAAACTACTTCGGCAGCGGAGAAAAGCTCGGCGTGCGCCTTGAATACCGGGTCGAGCAAACCGCGCTCGGCACGGCAGGCGGCGTAAAAAACTGCGCCGATTTCTACGGCAGCGAGGATTTCCTCGTCATATCCGGCGACGCCGCGTGCGACATCGACCTGTCAAAGCTCATTGCCGAGCACCAAAGGCGCTCCCCTGCCGCGACGATAGCTCTGTGCCCGGAGCCTGAGCCTCTGCGCTACGGCCTTGCGCTGTGCGACCGCGAGGGCTTCATCCGCTCGTTCATTGAAAAGCCCGACTGGCGGCATGTTGTGACAAACCTCGTTAACACCGGCATATACATCATCTCTCCGCGTGCAATGGAGCATGTTCCCGAAAACGAGGAATTTGACTTTGCAAAGGATCTGTTTCCGCGTCTTTTGGATAAGGGCGAGAAGCTGCTCGGCGTTCCGTGCGACGGCTACTGGTGCGATATCGGCACGCCGAAGAGCTACTATAAATGCTGCGCCGACGCTCTGTCCGGCAAGCTGAAAATTGAGCTTGCCGGAGGCTTTGAGGCCGACGCGCCCGACGAATGCTCGGATCCCGAATGCAAGTGCATGGAGCACGCAGACTGCGCCTGCGCCGACCGCGCGCGGCTTATGGACAGCATAAGCGCCGCTTTTCTGGAACTCGGCGCCGACTACTCGGACGGCTTTCGCCTCGAGGGCGACGACTACGAGCTGCGCATATCGCCGCTTGCCGTCGGCGCAAAGCTGCGCATCGAGGCAAATGCGAACGATACAGAGACCGCACGTGAGCTTGCCGAAGCGGCCTGCGCGCTGGTCAGTGAGCTTGAAAAGCGGCTTGATTAATTAATATCTCTAATATATAATATCCGTCAGAAGATACTCTGACGGAGGTTTTACATATGGACATTGAAAAGACAATCAAAAATCTCAAGGCGCGCCATTTTTCGGTGCAGCATTTTGCAAGCGGCGAGGAGGCCTGCAAGTACCTTCTCGGCGAGATAAAGGACACGAGCGTCGGCATAGGCGGCTCAAAGACGGTCGATCAGCTCGGCCTGTACGACAAGCTTGTCGCCAACGGAAACGAGGTTTTCTGGCACTGGCGCGAGCCGGGACTTGAGACACTGGATAAGGAGAACGCCGCAAAGGTGTTCATCTCAAGCGCAAATGCCATCGCCGAAACCGGTGAGATCATAAACATCGACGGACGCGGCAACCGTCTTGCCGGTCAGGTCTACGGCCGCAAGACCGTTTATATCATTGCCGGAACAAACAAGATCTGCCCCGACTTCGAGTCGGCGGTTTTCCGTGCGCGCAACACTGCCGCAGTGCAGAACTGCAAGCGTTTTCCCGCAAAAACCCCCTGCAAGATCGATGATAAGTGCCACGACTGCCGCTCGCCGGAGCGCGTGTGCAACGCAATGCTCGTTCTGTGGGGGCCGATGATGGACATGGAAAAGGTCGAGATCGTGCTCATTGACGAAGAATTGGGGATGTGATGAATGTACATTGACTGGACGTATATAGTCCTTGTTCTTCCTGCAATGCTGTTTGCAATGTGGGCAAGCTCAAGGGTAAACTCGACATTCAAAAAATATAAGAACACACGCAACTCGCGCGGCCTGACCGGCGCACAGGCAGCGCGCTGGGTGCTTGACCGCAACGGGCTGAGCAATGTTCCCATCGAGCACATTTCCGGCTCGCTGACCGATCACTACGACCCCTCGGCAAACGTCGTGCGCCTGTCGGATGATGTTTACGGCAGCACCTCGACTGTCGCCATAGGCGTTGCCTGCCATGAGGTCGGCCACGCGATACAGCATGCGACAAACTACGCGCCCGTCAAGATCCGCACGGCGATAGTTCCGATAACGAACCTCGGCGCAAAGCTGTCGGTTCCGCTTATCATACTCGGTCTTATCCTCTCGTCCTTCGGCGAGGTGTTCGTTACGATCGCGTATATAGGCTGCGCGCTGTACGGCCTTGTGACGATATTCCAGCTCGTCACCCTCCCGACGGAGTTTAACGCTTCATCAAGGGCGCTCAAAACCATCGAGGAGACGAATCTTTTGCAGGGCGAGGAGTTCAGGCAGGCAAAGCAGGTGCTCTCGGCCGCGGCAATGACCTATGTTGCCGCCCTTGCCGTGTCGCTTGCTCAGCTTATGAGATTTCTTATTATTGTAGGCGGAAGGAGAAATGACTGATGATCATCCGGAATGAAGAACACAAACGCAAAACCGTTGAAAACCTGCTCGGCGGCAGCGGAAAGGCACATTTTAAGAACATAATCGAAACGCCCGAGGAGCTTTACGACAAGGGCCGCGTCTTTTCCTTTATAACACTCGACCCCGGTGCCGAGTGCGGCTGGCACATCCATAATGGCGACGGAGAATATTACTGCATCCTTGAGGGCGAGGGCGAATACAGCGATAACGGCACCCCCGTCATGCTTCACGCCGGCGACACGGCATTCTGCCCCGACGGCGAGGGCCATTCCCTGAAAAACACCGGCAGCGAGCCGTTAGTGTATCTCGCGCTTGTTATCTATAAGTAAAAAACGAAGCTGCCCCGGACGGCGTTTTACGCATTGTCCGGGGCAGTTATTATTATGCCTGCTGCTCGCGCCATGCGCGGTAGCGGTCAAGCTCCTTGTCGATGCAAAGCTGCATGACAAGATTTATTATAAGCGCATCATCCACAAAGCCTAAAAGCGGAATATTATCCGGGACAAGGTCGAGCGGACTTACAAGATACGCAACTATCGCAGCCGTTCCGGCCATTACGACCGCCGGAACCTTTTTATATTCGCCGTGATAGTAATCGTGCAGCATTGATATAAGGTCCTGCACATCGCCGATGGTGTCGCCGATAAGGGGAATATGTGAAAGCGGTCTGAGCTTCACGCTCGCGTTGTCGAGAAAATCAAGCAGCACTCCCGTGCCCTTTGCAACGGCTCTTGCGCCGGTCGCGACGGCTTGTGCGCCGGTTTTGATTGAAAATGACATAGTTCTGCCCTCCTATAGTGATAATAATATCACACAGCGCCGATTTTTCAAGCAAAAGCGACGGCATATAGCACAAATTTCGCATACGCGCGCTTTGCGGTATTTGGACAAAAGACGCAAATCATAAAAATAGCTGGATTTTACACAGCTTTTACGTTATAGTTATATTGCGATATTATCGATCACAGGAGATATGCTATTTTGGGGATTTCAAACGTGCTTGAGCTTTTAGGCGGCGTTGCACTGTTTCTGTTCGGCATGGCGCTCATGGGCGACAGTCTGAAGAAGGTTGCAGGCAACAAGCTCGAGCTTATTCTGTTCCGCCTTTCGAGCACGCCTTTGAAGGGCATATTGCTCGGCACGGGAGTTACGGCCGTTATACAGTCGTCCTCGGCCACATCCGTTATGGTCGTCGGCTTTGTTAACTCCGGCATGATGAAGGTTCGTCAGGCGATAGGCGTTGTCATGGGCGCGATAATCGGAACGAGCATCACCGGCTGGATAATCTGCCTTTCCGATATTGGCGGCGGTTCCTCGGGCTGGCTTGAGCTTTTGTCCACCGATACGCTCACGGCGGTCATTGCCGTTATCGGTATCGTTCTGCGCATGTTCTGCTCCGCCCCGACGAAAAAGCATGTGGGCGAGATCATGCTCGGCTTTGCGGTTTTGATGTTCGGCATGAAGGCAATGAGCAGCTCGGTCTACGATCTGCGCTCGAGCGAAACATTTATAAACATGCTCACCACCTTCTCGAACCCGATCCTCGGTATTGCCCTCGGCATTGTTTTCACCAGCGTCATTCAGAGCGCCTCGGCCGCGGTCGGCATTCTTCAGGCGCTTGCAATAACGGGTGCCATACGCTTTGATATCGCGCTGCCCATCATCATGGGCATTGCGATCGGTGCCGCCGTTCCTGTTTTGCTCTCGGCTCTCGGCGCGAGTGCCGACGGAAAACGTACCGCGCTTTCCTACCTAATGGTAGACACGCTCGGCGTTGTCATAACCGCACTTGTGTTCTACACTCTAAACGCCATATTTGATTTCTCCTTCATGTCAATGACCATGACGACCGTGAGCCTCGCTCTTATGAACACGGTGTTTCGCTTTGTCATCGTCGCAATACTTGCTCCGTTTATCCCACTGCTCGAAAAAATCTGCAAGCTCATCATCAAAGATAAGCCCGAGGACGCCGCTGTTCTCGAGGACTTCGACAGACTGGAGGAGCGCTTCCTTGACCACCCCGCCCTCGCCGTTGAGCAGAGCCGCCTGACGGTAAACTCCATGGCCAAAAAGGCGCGTGAAAATCTGTTCGACGCATTTGCGCTTATTGACAACTACTCCGATGACGGCTTTGCCCACGTCACCGATACCGAGGATATCGTCGATAAATACGAGGATAAGCTCGGAACATATCTCATACATATAACAAGCCGCGAGCTTAACCCCGAGCAGAACGAGGCCGTCGGCAAATATCTGCACACGATAAATGACTTTGAACGTATCTCCGACCATGCGCTGAACGTTGCAGAATGCGCGCAGGAGATACACGAAAAGGGCATCGTCTTTTCCGAGGACGGTGCGCGCGAGGTGAACGTCCTCATATCCGCCGTGACCGAGGTCGCAAACACCGCGATAGATGCGTTTATCACAAACGATCTGGAAAGCGCTTACCGCGTCGAGCCGCTTGAGGAGCTTATAGATAACCTCTGCGACGAGATGAAGCTGCACCACATCGACCGCCTGCAAAAGGGCATATGCACGCTCAACCACGGCTTTGTATTCAACGATCTGCTGACAAATCTCGAGCGAATTTCCGACCACTGCTCTAACATCGCCGTTGCTCTCATTGAGCTTGAGTCGGACAGCTTTGATACGCATGAATATATAAACAGCCTCATCGAAGTCCGCTCGCACTGCTTTGATGAGTATTACGAGGAATACAGCAAAAAATTTGCTCTGTGATAACATGCCAAAATGCCTTCCCTGTGGGGAAGGCATTTCAGCCTGTAGAAAAAGTCTGTCTTAGCAGTCACGCCAAGGCAGGCTTTTTCGTTT